>ERZ1292625.1278-Hain-H41-01um-R1-1278-length-31130-cov-7_pt1 | contig 31130 bp, 47 predicted proteins | sample MGYA00564400_ERZ1292625 | MGnify/ENA primary metagenome ERZ1292625 (study PRJEB36523, sample SAMEA6512639) | groundwater metagenome | collected 2019-01-08 | study: AquaDiva: Metagenomics assemblies of 32 groundwater samples
CGTTCTCGCATGGCCGCATACCTTGCTTTGCTGTGCGTTGTTTCAGCCGTGTCGATAAAATCTTGGAGGACGTTATCCAAGAAATACATAATATCAAGTATAAAGCTTTCATTGTCTTTCCATTCATCATATTTTTCAAGGTTGACCGATGACAGGCAGCACACTGCTGTACGGTTGGCTCCGAGGTGGTCGATACCAGTTGGTAACGTAATCTCTGAACACAGGTTCGATGTTTTTACCTTAAGGCCCAGCTGCTTGTGATGTTCTGGGATAGCCTTGTTCACCGTGTCAATGAACAAAAGGTAAGGCTCACCTGTTTCTATTCTAGTGGTGAGCAGCTTGGCCCACAGGTCACGCGCTTTGACTGTATGAATCGACGCACCTGTCTTTGGTGACTTGAGGTCATAGGTTGTGTCGTTCTTAACCGCTGTCATGAACTTGTCATCTACAGCAATGCCATGATGAAGATTCAATGCCTTACGGTTGGGGTCACCACCAGTTGGTCTACGCATGTCAATGAAGTCTTCCACCTCTGGGTGCCAGATTGGAAGATAAAGGGCCGCAGAACCTCTTCTGAGACTTCCTTGGGAGATAGCAAGGGTCAAGGCATCTTGGACCTTCATGAACGGAATAACACCGCTAGACTTGCCTACGTTACCAATCTTCTCACCCATTGAACGGACATTGCCCCAGTATGTACCGATGCCACCGCCCTTCTGTGCCAGCCAGATGTTCTCGTTCCATGTATCTGCAATACCTTGCATATGGTCTTCTGATTCACTCAGAAAGCATGAGATAGGCAGACCTCTCGTTGTTCCACCATTCGATAGGATTGGTGTAGCTGGCATGAACCAAAGCTTTGAAATATAATCATAGATACGCTGTGCATGGTACTCGTCATTGGAATAATGACTTGCAACCCTGGCGAACAGGTCTTGATTCTTTTCTTCTGGGAGGAGGTATCTATCTTGGAGGGTGGCTTTACTAAAGTTGGTCAAAAGGTTATCGCGTGTGTAATCCACCAGCATATTATAGTCTCTCTATTTTTGTTATTGGATTCCCCAGAGTACGCTCTCTGGGGAATCAGTTCAAGTAAATTAAAAAAGGTTATGCAGTTTTTGTATCGCGTACTTGGTCGGTATCATTATCGTTGACTTCTAAGGCTTCACGTTCCTTATCGAGGTCACGATTCAATGCAGCTTCTGAGGAGAATTTCTCAGGGTAACGTACAGCAAGTTTCTTAATATTGCTTGCAGCCGCTGTCTCGAAATCAGTACCAGCAGCACGAAGATACAATGCAACGTACCACAGGAAGTCACCACCTTCTTCTTTCAGGTTCGTGAAATCCATATCACGCTTCTCAAGCGACGACTTGATAACTTCTTCAAGCACTTCACCAGCTTCTGAAATCACACCAAGAGCAGCGTGGATAAGATTAATCTTATCGTCAGTCAAGGTAAGATGCTTTGATTTATCTTCTTCCTTTTCTTCCATCAGTTGGTCAACATGAATCTGGTCGTACAGCTTTTTATTTTGAATCGTGTACCCGTAGCCACGAGCTTGTGACTTCGCAATCTCTTCCTTATAGAAGATGCTACGTTTAACAAGGTCAGCATTGCAACCTGCTTCAACCAGCATGGTAAGGTCATACAGGAAGTGTAGTGGTGTAGGGAATACATCTTTTCTAATCTCAACCCCAGTCTCGATAGCAGTACGGGCTGAGTCAGCAAGATATTCTTTCATTGTAGTTGTCATTCTAATTACCTTCTAAAAATTTATTGAGGATTGGTTGGATGGAGGTGACAGTACCATTAATGTCATTCTCGATGTTATCAATGTCGTGTGATTCCACGCCAAGGTCATCGAGGTTGATATAGTCACGGCTGTCATAACTCTTGCTCTCTGGGTCTTTATCAAAGAACTTGCCTTCACGATGCAGACGAAGCAGCATGACGTTCTGAGCGCCATAAGCTTCAACCAACACCTCAGCCTCAGGTCTGAACCCTGAATCTGATACGAAGAATGTCTCGTAGTCGTTCATAGATTCACGTTCAATCGTTTTGAACAGGAACTTACCGAACACACCTTCACCGTGCATAGGTTTCATGTAGACCTCAGAAATATCAATCTGAACTTGTCTGCATGTCTTGCCTAAGAACACAGGGCTAGGTTTAATCTTCTCGCTTGGTGCATCCCACTGATGGAACTTCTGTGAATCTGAATCACAATACATGTGGGTGGCAATCATCTTCAACGGTGCAGCGAACTTAACCATCAAAGACTTTGGTGTATGGTTTACCAACTGTGCTGCAAGCGTGTCTTTGCCTGAACTAGCTGGGCCATTTAATAAAACAATTTTTGTCATCTTAACCTTCTAAATTGTCTGGGGTGGCGATAGGAGCTTGACTTGCTAACAGTACTTGTTTAGGACGCTCCCAGATTCCTAAAATCTCCGACATAACTAGGTACTTATCGAATGCAATAGATGGATTCCATCCAAAGCTATCTGTCTGGTTTACCAGAAGATTCTGAATACCAAGTGGTCGAATGTTCTCTTCATAAAGCTTCTGGTCGATGTGACCAACAAACAGAACATACATTTCATCGAAGCAGATGCGTCTATCTAGCTCTTTGATTTTCAATTCCATTTCTGGTGTCAGCTTGATGCCAAACTTCTTGAAGATGACATTGCCAATCTTATCTTCCAGTCTATTGAACTGTGGTAGGTGCTTCTTCAATGGATAGATAACATCACCAACATAAGCTTCTGTTGCATCGTGTAGCAGAAGAGCTTTGGCAATCATCTTACCATCTTCGCCTTCGATATTGTTCATTGCATATCGAGCCAAGCGAACACAGTGTTCTGCAACACTATAGAACTCTTTGGTGTGACCATTGTAACGACACAGCTGCGATAGCGCGTGTGCTACATCGGTTACATCAATGTCATCTGCCTTGAGGTTGTTCAAGTCAACATACTTAGCTGATACAGTCATCATGTTGATGACTTCAACTGGCTTAGGTACTTTACTACTTTTCTTCTTAGCCATTACTTAGCTCCTACTTTTAAAACGAATTCATCTGCTTCTCTAGTGCTAACACCTTTAGCTTTCAGGGATTCCTTGTAAGCCTTACCAGTGACAGCAGGACTCAGATGTGCACGAAGCACTTCCATTTCTTGCTTGGAGAAGGTGACAGCTTCCTTGTTGTAATCCAAGAAGGCTTCGTACACATTTGGCAACCAAGCCTTTACGATTTCATCTAGGATAATATCTGCATAGACTCTCACTTCATACTGAGCGTGTGGGTCTGTACGCAGCTTCAACAGATGCAATAAGTTGTGCAAGTCAATCTTCCAGTAGCACTCAGTGTAGACTGAGACAGGAAGGTTCACACGATTCATTTCACGAGCAATGCCTTCCTCATTGAAGCCATCGTAGTATTCCATAGCAGTGTTCGCTGCAAGGATGGTACGACGACGGAAGTCATGACGCACTTCATCTTCAACTGCACCACCACGACCTTGCTTGTTATCCTTTGATTGCAGTTGGATTGTGTCCAACTCTGGTACAAAGAATTCATCTTTAGGTTCAGAGTAACGCATTGAATATTCATTTACAGATGCAGTACGATGGCGAATCAGTTGTCTCATAACGAAGATAGGAAGCTTGATATGAAGCTTCAACTCATTACCCTCGTAAGGAGAAGTGTGTCTGTGACGCATCAAATAACGAAGCAAACCCTTGTCTTCGTTAAGAGACTTCGTACCCTTACCATAAGACACTCGTGCCATTTGGAGGATAGCAGCTTCGTCTCCCATGTAATCAATCACGCGCACGAAGCCGTGGTTGAGAACAGGAAATGGTTTACCAAGAATTGCATCTAACGCTGGGCTTGATGCTCTTACGATTGGTTCAAACTCGTCCATTATGCAGCCTCATTTTCTTCTAACGGGAAGTAAGGCTGGCGGTCAAGTTCTGGATAGCGCCGAGGTATGGCATAAAGGATGACATTAAAGCCATCAGTCCCGGTAACAATCTCGACTTTACCTTCATCATAAAGGTCTCTAGCTTTAGCAATCTTAGGATTTGAGTTATCCCAAAGAGGTTCATATCTCTTATCTCTGATTGCGATAATGTATGGCTGTAGTTCTGCACGGCCCTTCCCTTCGATATATTTAAGCTTACCATTTGCAATCACGTCGACCCAACCAATCTGGGCCTCCGACATTCCAAGCTGGTGTGCTGTTCTGGTTACATCGCCCTTGTTTGAGCGAAGTGTATCAAGTACTAATTGTTTTTGTTCTTCTGAAAAGAATTGCATTATTCACTCATCTTAATGTTGTTAGGGTTTATAGCTACATAGTTATTTCTAAATTGAGGGTCAGTATCTTTTAAATTACATGGAGCTATTCTTTCTATTGGTCTAGTAGCTAATTCAGAAGCTGTAATACCATGCTTGTGTAATTCATTACAAAATGGACACCTAACTTCTATACCGGCAAGAATTAATTCAGGCATTAAAGGAGGACTGTAAGTATATATTCTTTCTATTACAGCTTCCTTTGGTTTAGAAACCAAAACAGGAATTCTCATACCTGTAATCGTTTCGTAATAGCTCTTCATTTAAACCTCAATTTGATGGTCTGCTTCTGGTTTCTGGTGACTTACTAAGATAATTTGACCGATGACTGCTGTTAGATTCTGTAAACATTGTGCTGTGTAAGCAGCACGTTCAGAGTCCATGGCGGCATCAATTTCATCAGCCAAGAATACACTAAAGATTTTGTTTGTCAACACACTTCCAAGACCGATGCGAACTGCTAGATTCGCTACAGCTTTACCTGAACCTGACAACGTATTCACTGGTTGACCATCAACTAGAATCTCGAAATCCTCATCAATCACGATTGAGGTTCGTTCGTTGTTTGTCATCTGTGCCAGGAGTGTACTAGCTACGCGGTTCAAGCTTGGAAGTAAATGTGATTTCACTTTAGGCTTTAGGTCGTTCAAGGATTTCTTCACCTTGATTAGTTCTTCTAGATTCATCTGCAATGTATCGAGCAGTTCAGTCGCTTCTCTCTGGGCTTCTACTTTTGTTTCCCACTCACGCATACCTTGCTCATATTTATTGGCTTCCATGAGTAAGGCTTGAACGGTTACGACTTCGTTCTCAATATATTTGTTCTTATCTAATTGAGATTGAACAGAATTTTTGTAAGTAATATATTCATTATAACGCTTCATGTCAGCCTCATATCTGGCAAACATTTCATCTTGGCTACGCTTTTCTTTGATTAAGTCATTGATAGCCGCTGTCTGAGAATGATACTCAGCACCTAACATACTAACTCTATACTGAGTTCTTTTCAAATCAAAGTCACCAAACTCTTGGAGTTTGAGTAACGCTTGATAAGGTGGGCTACTGATGTGGTCTATATCTGGCTTCTCAACAACTGGCAACGATTTGTAGAAATCGTATGCAGCAATCTGAGCATCCATTCTATTCATATCGTGAATGTTCTTAATGCCACCAACTTGTTTCAGACTTGAATAACGCTGTTCATCATAGTCCGTTTGAACTATCTCACCATTGATAGTGACTTTGAACTTCGTTTCACAGCTAGGACATTCAGCATTGATTGTGTCGTGGTTCTGTTTGATTTTGAAATCACACTCACGAATGAACTCCATGTCACTAGCAGTGAGCTTAGGTTTTTCAACCACTGACTTCTCATAGTTGAAGTAATCATACCACTTCTGAACATAATCTTCTGTACAGTATTTAGTTAATACTTCAATATCTCTATCACCAATTTGGTCTAAAGCTTTTAAATAACTATCAATTTGACTTTGAAGTTCGTTCTTCTCAACTAGCTTTTCGTTTAAGTCCCCAAGAGCTTTATACATTTCATCTAAAGGAACCGTGATAAGTTTATCATATTCAGGGTCAATAGGTTCAGCAATCTGTAAACCAAATAGCTTACCCTCAATGAACATTTTTTCTTTTGCTCTCGATTGTAAATCTTCCAGAATCGTATGGAGTTCAAGAGCGCACTTATCATAACTATGAGGTTTTATGGGGAACTCATATTGCTGAATGACTTTATCATTTAACAAACTAATCGACTGCTTAGTTGCAAACGTATCAGCGTTCACCTTCTCAATCAGCTTATCAATCGAGTCGAGACCAATGGTACGGTCAACCATTCTCTTACGCTCTGCTGGCTTCTTGTTGGTCATCGCTTCAATCTCACCCTGGAGGCAAGCGTTAGCAATGTCGAATACTTCCATGTCATAGCCAAGGATTTTCTGGATAGCTTCTGATACTGGCTTCGTACCAGTAGCAAGTTCCTGCCAATCCCAACCTTCTGGACTATCAGTTTCAAACGTAATTCTACGCAGATTAACCTTAGAACCTTTGCGGAAGATGTTGTAGTCTTCACCATTCACCATGAAGCGTAAGTCAGCTTGGATTGATTTGTAAGTTGTCGAAGCTCCACGCAAAGCTTTGTTACCAAACAGTGCATAGCGAATCATTTCAAGACGCAATGATTTACCTGACTCGTTCTTGCCAGTGATGGCTGTAAGTCCACGCTCAAAATTATGATGGCCTGAAATTTTCAGACCAGTCGGGTGTTTTTCTGTCTCAGCAAAGTGGACAGTGAACGCTAAACTATTAAGCATCTGTTGATAGCTCCTTGTATTCTTGATAGTAGGCTTTCGTCATTTCTTCCGACACATCATTCTCTTTGAAAGTCTCGTTCCACATAGCTTGGAAATCGAAGTTACCGAGTTCAACTTGAAGGTCTTCCTTCTCGGTTTCACTTATTACTTTAACTGCAAGCTGTAAGCAATTGATATTGGCTGGAATATCCTCGCCTTTTTCAATCACAATGCGTAAACATTTGTCAGAAAAAGCATCACTATTTTCTGACAAAGCAGTCAGCACTTGCTCTACTGTTCGTGTGACATATACATTACCTTCTGGGTCCTCAGCATGTGAGTAAGGTTGCATTGAACCTGTGCCGTAAACAGTCATTCCATTATGTTCAATCGTGTATGGAACATGAATATGACCTGATACAACTGTCTTAGTAATCTTACTAAGTTCCTCAAGTGGAATCAGATTGTGAGTTCCACCAATCTCCAGTGTGTCCCAGTGGCCTACTACTAAATCATACCAAGGGAAGTAACCTTCAATGTCTTTAGCAAAGCGGTCAACAACTTCTTTGGCAGTTTTGAATTCAGAATAAGGGCATAGTAAAATACCAAGTTCATTGACGCGTCTGACTCCAGGCTCCATCCATACGCTTACATTCGGTAGTGTGTCGCAGTAGTAGTTGAGGACTTCAAACGAGCCTCGTATATTTGCATCACGACTAATGTCATGATTACCGGAAATAAAAATATATTTCTTATCAGGATTGGCACTAGATGCCTCCAAGATTGTTGAAAGAGTTTCAAGCAACACATCATTCGATACATTGAAAGTGTCGAATAAATCTCCGACCATGATTGTAATGTCATGGTCGGAGTTCAGTTCATCGCTAAATTGTTTGAACTGCGACTTCTCGCGTTCTCCCCTGCGATGTAAGGGGACACCCCCGTAATTCTTACCTAGGTGCGGGTCACCAATGAAGTTAATCCGCTTACCTTTGATGGTTATTTCAAGCATTTACTGTCACCATTTTAGTTTTGTTATACTCTTCAAACAAGAAACCAATCTGTTGTAAGCAATCGTTCAGAGCATTGTGCGCTCCACCCTGCACCTTTGGTTCATCCCACTGAGCTTCTGGGTCTTGATGAAGACCACGAATGAAGCTACGAACATCAGTCGCTTCGCTGTGACCAAACATCTGTGGCAAGTCGTAGTCAGCAAAGTAGCTGCTTAAGAACATGTAGTCAAAGTGACTTGGCTTCGACCAGAATCTCATTTGACCTGCTGGTGATGCCCACTCGCAGAGTTCAGTGAGAACTTCTTTAGGGTCACGAGCACGAGCCATAATGTCTTGCAGAATTGCTTGGTCTTGTCTGCCCCACCATTTGCGTGTCTCTTCACTCCATGAGCGATTGTTTGGCATAAACAAGCAGCCTTCAAAGAAGTCGTGGCTGATAGTGTTTTCTTTCAAATTGAATCGAACTGCTGCAATCTGGAGAATTGCGTGGCGGTCAGGCTGAGTACCTGTGGTCTCAATGTCAATCATTACGTCTGGATATTGTACGGTCATTTATCTTCTTCCCACTTGTGATTTTCTAGTTCTTTCCATGACAGCGACTTCTTGCCATTGTCTATCGTCGACAGTACCGTGTAACCATCAATCCAATACCACTTGTCTGTAGTGATATGGTGAATGAATATCCAATACTTACCACCTGCTCTACTCTGGCGAGTCATACCATTCATCTGACCTTTGGTAAAGTTCGAGAATGGAAATGATGTTTCGTTGGAGCAAGACTTTACTTCTGCGTAGGCGGTAACTCCGTTGATAGTTACAACCCAGTCTGATGGATTTGATTTCACCTTATTCCTGGCTTGTTTGCTATCCACCATCTGGTGAAGGTAGCAATCTTTACCATGAAGCTTCTGAATCTTCTTTTCAAAAGCTTCTTCGGAGCTTACGCCATTGTTCTTAGACATTATAAGTCTGCATATTTTTTGGTACACTTTTGATGGTGTTTTCAAACATAGTCACAGCATCATCATAATCTTCACCATCTATAATATAGGTGACACCTTCACCTATATCTAAAATTGTAATTCTAGTTTTAAACGAATTAAATCCTGCAGCGTCTTCTTGCCCAAGAATTTTTTCAACTGTTAAAAGTTGAAAACCATTATTAATTATACGAATTGACATTTAATTTCTCTTTTCTTTCAAATAACCAGTTAACTGTATGTTGAATCTGTTCTTCATCGAGTACAACTCCATCGCCAAACCCTAGAATTGCTGGGGCTTCATCGACTTCGATTTGTCCTACAGGTGCTTTCTTATCATCGAACGGTTGGAATGTCAAGCCAACCGAGGCAGTCGCGTAGAGTTTCAAGTTCTTCACAATGTCCGGATGGTCACACATGATTGACTTAGCAAGTTTAATGAACTTCACTACATCATCTTTGTGAACCGAGAACAGAAGCTCATCGTGAATTGGCATCTTGAATCGAGCACGGATGCCTTGTTCTTCACAAGCCTTGATGATTCGCAGGATAGAACGCTTGGCGAGTGTCGCTGATGTTCCTTGAATCAAGGAGTTCACCAACTGATTACCAGCACGAGACTTGATGGACCTGATAATCTCTTTACCAAAGTTCGAGACACCAGTCAGTTCAAACATATCGAACATCTTCTGTGTGATATTCGCCCACTCATAAGTTGCTTCCCAACGAGTGCGTCTGTGACCATCTGGTAAAGTCACGAAGCCTTGCTCACGTCCTTGCTGGATTGTATCTACACGCCACTTCTCAGCGATGATGAAACGTTCACGATAGCGTTCAGTCGCAGCCCACATCTGTTCGGAAGTCCAGCCAAGGACTTCACCCACCGTGTTCAATGCACCTGAGTACCAGTAGTTGAAGTTCGAGCCTTTGCCCACCTCAGTACGCCAGAACTTCTTAGCTTCCTTCGGAGTCAGAGCATCACCATTTGGTTTGACCAAGAGTTTAGGTGGTAGGTTAGCAGCTTCCAGAAGGTGCATCGACTTAAGCATGTCGTAAGTAACCTCTGGAATCATAACTGCTAGAACGTCTGCTGCAGCCCCAAGGTGGAGGTCTTCATAAGGAATCTGGCCGAAGGCTTTAGCAAATTCAGGGTCACCTGAAAGTTCACCAACAAGTACCAGCTCCACTTGTGACCAGTCAAGGGACACGTAGACTTCATCATCTTCATCCGGCAGGTAGAATCCACGAACATAGGTTGACTCTCCACGTTTTGCAAGCTGCATTGGATTGGGGTTAGAAGCGGCCATACGGCGTGAAGCAAGCATCGAGCTTACCTCAGGGTACATTCGCTTCGTTTCAGGGTCTGTGAGCAATAAATACGGGGTCAGATACAGCTTCATTCTGGTTTCAAGCTGGGCAATCTCACCAAGGATGCGAAGAAGATTGTCAATATCCGTTAAACGTGTGAGGGTTACAGGGTCATGAGAGTTTTCAGTCATGAGCTTCTGTACACGTTCACGTAACAGACCACGAGCTTCACCATCCGATTGAATCTTACCTTTATAGACGTGAGGCTTCAAACCACACAAGTCGTAGAGCATGAGTCGAGTCTGCATGTAATGGCCGATGCTCAGACCATTACATTTCCCACCAGCCCAAGCATTTGAAACTGGGGAAGAAACTTGACACGCTTGTACGAAGTCATCATCTGAATTGGCAGAGTTGGCCCACTGATTGAAGCGAAGTCGATTCTTCTCAGCCGAAGCTGCAGTGTACCATTTGTCCTTGAGCAGAGCTTCATTAGGTTCTGGCTCAAACGGCAACAGGTCACGGCAGATAGTCTTAAGTTCACGAATCAGCTTGGCAAAGGTCTTACGTTCCTCGTTGCGTCGGCTTTCAATGGCTCCGAGATTAACCTTCATGCCCTCTTGACGAATCTGAGAGTACACGTAAATCATCGGGTTCTCTTGGACGAAGAAGGTGTTAATGGTTTCTGGACATTTCTCTGTCATGTAGTTTAACAGTTTGTAGAATAACTGTACGGCCCAGAAGCTATCGTCGCATCCGTAGGTGACGACTTCATCGCCAGTGAGTTCGCCCATATGCCTTGAATCGCCTAGGGTTTCTTGGAACGTAATCATTTGCACGTCGAAGAATTTCTTGACCATTTCTTTCAGACCATAGGTATAAGCAAGTTCTCTTGTTAACCCATTATAGGAAAAGCTCGACCTACTTTGTTTACCAATGACACGAAGCAGAAGTTCATTCTGCTTTGCATTCAGCTTCTTACTCTTGACTTCCTCAGCATCACCTTCATCTTTGTCGTTGATTGTAGCTGACGAGAACAGAGCCTCGGCTTCATGGAAGAGAGTTTTAATCTCTCCAAGCTGGTGCGGAACGTATTGATTGCGGTCATACTCGTCCGGACCATAAGCTGACACGGCCATTTGAAGAGTACAGATAACGTCTGGAAGCTTATAGCCAACAGCGTTGGCGAGAACTGTAAGCTCGAATGGTGCGTTATGGCACACGAAGCTTGAGCCTTCTGGCTTCAAGTCTAGCAGCGACTTGACTTTCTTCCATTCAATTCGGTTCTCAACATCAGCATGGGCGAGGTTGAAGTAGTAAGCATGTTCAGAGTTATCCGGATAGATTGACAGTCCAGTAATGACCATCTTTCTCCAGTCGAATACAGACTTACCTTTACCACTCTTATCACCATCAGCATCTTCCTTACGCAGGGTCTTGATACCTTCGTGAGCACCAACGTCCTGAGTCTCAAGGTCAAGGCCAATAAAGCCAGCACCTTTAATCTCTTGCGCGATTTGGTCTTTGATTGAGTTCCAGTTACGAGCATCAACTAATACTGATTGCGGATGATTCATTACCAACTTCCTCCCCACTGCTCGGCCATTGCAATCGCAATGCCTCGGTAGGTTTTGCTACGTTCCTTCCATCTGTCCTCAGATGGAGGTAGTTTGTTCTGACCTGAGTCAGTTTGATTAGCCCAGCGTTTCTTACCATCTTGAGTCATGCGAGGTGAAACGTGTTCAGTTGCAACTAACTTTGGAAGTCCAATCAACCAGAGGCAGGTTGCTTTAGAAGCATCATGACCGAACTGGTGTGGTTGGATAATCTGAGTCGGCTTGCGAATTCTAGTGGAGACACAACCGATTGGATTCTCGATTGCTTTCATTGGAATCGGAGCAAGCATCAACTGTTTGAAGAAGATGAGAGCATCTTCTGTCTTAGCGGCTCTGCCTGGAGTTCTCTTGTTCCAATGAAGTCCACTCGAACACAAGTACGTGCAAGGTGGATGAGCAATCATCAAATCCCACTTATGGTTTTCGTCATAAGCTACATCAAGGCAATCACCTTGAATGTGAAATGGTGAGTTGTCATCAGCAGGAAGCAAGTCACACGACCATGCGTTGTGACCCATTCTCCTAAAGGCGTTTCGTACTTCGCCTGAGGATTCACAGGCCACAAGTACATTCAATGGTCGGAATGGTTTAAACATCGTCTCTCACATCTACATACACAGGGAACCGTGGGATTCCATCAGGTGTATAGTTAAAGAATCTAATCGTGGCTTTCTTGCCAATCAGAGCGTCCTTGAAAGTCCAAAGGTCCCCATTGACCTTGACCCCGCCTTTGATACCAGCACCAAAAGTACGTCCATCAGGCAGAGCACAAGTAACACGACCAGCCATGCCGGAACGGTTGCCAAGACCTTCTTCAATACTGACAATCGGGAACTCGTCATCTTGGAACTCCTTGCGTTTCATGAGTGTCTTACTGCGTTTGTTTTCATAGCGAGTGTCGAGACGAATCATCTGACCTTCGTAACCTTGTTCAAGATATTCAGCATAGAGTGCATCAAGATGGTCAACCGTATCGAAGCTCGTAGTTCTGACGACTTCAACAACACCAGGAAGAGCAGCAACCAGTTGGTTTACTTTCATAATGCGTTCACTGAATGGTTTTGAAGTATCAACGTGGTCATACACATGGTACTGAACCATCTTCTCTGACTCAATCAGTTCAGCAGGAGTTGGTTTCTTCTTGCGAACTAATGAAGCAATCTCATTGAAGTTATCTTTGAGGTCATGATTATAGAGTTCCCCATCGAGAACCAAGTCTGGATTCTCTGCGAAGATAACGTACAGAGCTTTCTCGATGTGGGGCACGGAGAAGTATTGGTCACCTTTACGACTGAACAAACCATCCTTGGTTGCTACACAGCGGAAGCCATCAAGCTTAGGCTGCGAGAACATAATCTGGTGGCCGACGATTAGTTTCTCGTCTTCCCACTTCTTCGCAAGCATCGGCTCAATATATTTTTTACCTGATGATTCAATATTATCTGAGTAGCCACCAGTCTTGCGTTTCTTGTCATACATAGCGAGTACTTCAAGCTCTGCTTGTTTCTCAGCAGACGTTTCATTGGAACGGCCTTCGTTCTTTGGAGTACAGGTAGTCCATTCAGAAGTCACAGCTTTACCATCAACTACACCAGCGATGGTTCTATATTTAGCGCCATCGCGCTCGACCTGCCAGAATCTGGCTTTACCTGTTGAATCGTTCTTATACAAATTTACGTGTAACATGGTAGCTCCTTAGTGTGCGAACACTTGTTGTAATTGCATTGAATTCAGTTGTGTGTCTAGAATCTTTTCAATATCTTTCATTATCTTCTGCTTATCTTCTTTTGTAAACTGGCGCTTGCCAGTCATGTAGTAAGCTTGCATTGTAAATTTAAGTCCTGCGATTAAAGCACCACGAGCCGCATCGGTCTCAGCGAAAGTATCTTCATACCGATTGGTCAGACCAAACAAGTAGTTGATAATATCACCAGCAACTGCCATCTGATGTTGGTTGTCGTAGATTTTAACGGTATCAAACTGTGCGACAGGTGGAGTCTTGTTACCACTGTGCATGATTTTGTGTTGGTCAAATTCCATATTAACTCATGTAACTTTTGAGGACACCGTCTGCTAGGTCACCTCGATTATAACCAATTTCAAATTTCAACGAATTGAAATCAATCGGAATAAAGTTCACAATCTTCCAATACGCTCGGAGTTGTTTTAAGTTTTCTTCTTCCAACAGCCATTTTGTGATTGAAGGTTTTAATGTGGTAAACGCTCCGGTCCTCGGTTTCTCTTGAAGGATTTCCATGAACTGTGATTTTTCTTCTGGCAGTAACGCTTCCCATGCTTTATCTCCAAACCCTGGTATTCCTTTGATATTATCTGATGAGTCACCTTTTAAGGTCTTATATAAAGCAACCTCAGCTGGTGGAATCTTGAACTCTTTACGAGCCATTTCCACTCCAAGCTGTGCAAAATCCGCATCGTTTGATTCGATAAAGATTTTCCAACCATCTGTTTTATATTTCTTTGTGATGCAAGCGATAACATCATCGGCTTCAAAGCCACCGACTTCAATGCTGTAGGCTTTCGACAGCAAAGCGAGTTGTTTAAACTCCGCTTGAATTTCAAAGAGACCTTCCTTCGGAGGAAGTCTACGTGCTTTATACTCTGGATAGATTTTACGACGAGCAGCCAATGCTCCGCGTCCATCCCACACAAGGATAACAACATCAAAAGGCATAGCTTGAATCTCTTTGTAACAAGTACGCAGAGGGTTGCCTAAGAAGTCAGTCTCTGCCTTACGGCGGAACCAGTTGTTACCATCAATGATACAAATAGAATTCATATTGAGCTTTCAAAAAGATGGGTGGGTATTTCTACCCACCCATAAGCGTTAGCAAACCACGTTATTACTAGTCAGCTTGTTCTGGTGCTGGGCCAATAAGCTCGAAGGCAAGTACACCCCAGTTATTACCATCAGCCGAGCGAGGCTCGTTGGTGATTTTAACGAGAATATCTTCCTCGGTTAAGCCAGCCACTTCAACTGCTTTCAAGAACTTCTTGATGTTCTTCAAGCCAGTTGGTGTTGAAGAGTGACCCAGAACTGTGCCAGCTTCTGCAACTACTTTACCCTTAACATCTTTAACATCTTGAGCAACTTTGAACTCTACGTCTACACCGCTGTAGGTATAAACTTTAGGGTCTGCCAGTTTTGCTTTAGCTAAAGCTGCTTCCCATGAACCGCCACGAGCTTCTTTCTCACTGTCAAAGGTCTTGATGTAAGTGGTTGGTTTGTTACCATACTTAGCACCTTTGAACGGCTGCATATCAGCAGTCGGATTCAGAGTGACGTACACTTCTTCAATGATTGACGAACCTTTGGTAAGGGTATCGTCTTGCATCTTAAGAGTCAGACCTTCAAACTTAGGCTGGATAAAGCCATCCACGTTCAGACCTGTGTCTAAATCCGCGAGTGTCATTTTCTTAGCTTGAGATTGGTAGGCTGCGACTGCACTTGGTTTATCACCTTGTACGGCCAGTGCTTGTGAAGCGTTAGCGCCTTGGTTTTTTGCAGCTTCGATAGCTGCTTGTACTGCGTTTGACATTTTTATTCTTCCTTTTAAGTTTAGATTTAAGATTAATACCACCTCGGAATGAGATAGTTTTTGTAATCTATACTAAAAGGAATGTATCGTCAAGCAACTTTAGAGACCAGCTAGGTTGAGTTCCTCATAAGTAGGGTCAACCTTATGTCTATTACGGCTTTTTGCGTCAATGATTCTGAATCTACGGTTATCAATCGAGTCGTAATACTCAAGAATAGTGATGCGAACCGCACAGCTTCTGACTCCACGTATCGTTCTCTTATAAGCTTGGACAAAGTTAATGTCTGCGAAGTCTAAAGACGGAAAGATAACGTGGTCAACATGGCCCCAGTTAAAGCCCACGGCCATACAACCAGGGCTACCTACTACAGCGTCCAGTCTACCAGCAATAAAGTCTTGGTCAATCTGAGCGCGTTTAGCTGGGGGAGTGTTGCTGTTGATAAGGCCAACTCTAAGGCCCCACTTAGTAAGGAGTCTAGCTAATCTCTCCTGCTCTGGAATCAAAGCAGAGAAAATAAGCAAGGGTTTACCAGTGTTTATATGGTCTTGACAATGAATGAAGATAGCTTCTTCCTTGCCTGTCAGTTCTTCTTCGTCCTTGAGGATGCCAAAGTGATGTGGATGCTGCATGATTTGATAACTACGCATTGCAGCTACTGCACCGTTTGGACTTTCAAGGAAGCCGCTTAACTGGTCAAGCTCGGCTGCATACGCTTCATCAAGTTCTAAGCAAGCCTTAGCAGCGAATTCTTCATAAGCTACTCGACTTACAGGGTCCATTTCAACTTTCTGTTTAATAAAGACCTTGGCTTCTGGGCCATAGACCTCCTCGAAAGTTCGTCTGAAACAGTGGCGAATGAAGATGCGACCAATCTTCTCATGGTTGAACCAACCAGTGATGTTACCGAACTCATCTTTGACACAGTGTTGTGCGAGGAACGAGTAATGGTTAGCATAGTAGCGAGGCTCGATGATATGGATTGTAGCATAACAGCTGTCAAGACGACCATCAATCAACGTCCCTGACATAGCTAGGAAGTATTTAATCTTCCTCATAGCTGCGAACAGTTGCGCTGTACTCTTATTGGTCGGTGACTTGAAGCCACCCATATGAATCTCATCCATAATCAAAGCGTTGATAGTTGGATGACGTTCAAGTTGAATCTTCCAGTCATCAGTGAACCTGCGGAATCCCATAAGGAATACAACAGCTTCATCGTTGTCTAACTGCTTGGCCCTTTGCTTTGGAGTACCGTCGATGATGACAACCTGCTCTGGTTTTAAATCAGAGAAGGCTAGAATCTCGTCGCGGTTCTTACGAAGGAGTGACTTAGGCATAGCCCAGATACTCTTCGCATTAAAGGTTTCGTACAGATACTGGATATACACACAGGCCGGAGCAGTCTTGCCTGTGCCTGGGTCGGATATATCCGCTGTTCTCTCGTGTTGCATATAGTGAGCGAGAGCTTCAATCTGCTTGGGCCTAAGTGGAAACGCCATTATGACCTCATATATTTCTTGAGGCGATATGAACCAATCTGTCTTAGCTTTTCAGAAGTAATGGACTTCATAAACAATGCAGTCTTATCATCTATCTTCTTGATTTCAATTAGGTTCTTCGTGTTGTAGAGAGCCATCTTCTGGCCACTCATCACGAGTCTTCCATCAGCAATGAATCCCAACTGTGCTAAATTATCAATCAGCTTTAGATGTTCTGGCTGTAAGCCATAGATTACAAAGCTTGCTAAGTTAGACGAAGCTAATCGCTTACTGATTAAAGGAATGTGGTCCTTTGCCAATCCACCAGCAAGTGCGTAGTTGGCTACAGGATTGAGAAGCTGTTGAGCTTTCACCACATGGTTGAAGTTTTCTGTCTCGAAGTATAAAGCCGTGTTCTCTTTCTTTGCTAGAATAACAACAGGGTCGAATGCTTTGAGCAAATCCGAGTAAGGAAGTAAGAACTCATACTCTCTTAAAGTTCTGTCACCTTGCATATTTACATCAAGGTCAAACTTATGTGTGCAGAGTTTTAAGTGGGTCTTGATTCTAAACGGACACGCTTTGTTAGGCAAACCAAGTGCGTTCTCGCCTACTCCTTGTTGGAGTAGCCAAGCAATACCATCGTCATTATACAGCCCGTAGGATTCACGAGGCTGTTTTGGCTGGTTGATTAAGCTCATTGATTTTTCCTAGTATCTCATTGCGAAGTTCAAGGAATCGTTTCAGTAATGGTTTGGAGAAGGTGAAGTTATTGATTTGGTAATCAATCTGTTTCAGCTTTTCTGTTGGAGTTAAGTAAGTCTGAGTGTCCATACCATAGTCATAGTCATGACGTACAGCTCGTGCAGTACACCAGAAACGAAATGTTTGAAGTGATAAATCTGGTTGCATGTTCTACGCAATCTGCTCGTATGAGTACGTGCCTTTGATGTTACTGTTCAGATACTTACCAATGCTTGGTGCATTCAGCAGGTCTTGGTAAACCGACTGAGGAACGCCAGAGTACTTATACTCTGAACCATTCTTGAATTTTACATACAGGTCGCTGTCTTCGTGGTCAAGGCCATCAACATTGCTGCTATCTACCGGAGTATAGTTTCTCATTTTCTTATCCTTTTACAACTAGTACTGGTTTCGACGGGTAGTTCAGAGTAGGCAAGGAAAAATGTCCCGTGTCATTTCCTTGTTCGTCAAACCACACGATAGCCTCTTGGCCTATCAAGCTTTTGACAATACCGATACGACCATTAGGTACTTGAACCTGCTGGCCGATTGAAAAGTTCTTCATACTTAGCCTTTCATAAATTGATAATCAAGTATCGTCATGGAGTCCACGACCTGCTTGACAATCTTTGTGGTAGCCTTCCTGGTGTCATCATTGAATGGACTCATCCAATCTGGCTTTCCAAACTGTTGGTAGAAGCGGCTATACAGGGTCTGACTGATTTCATCAATCTGTTTCTCTGAAAGCTGCATACCAAGAGCATTAGGAATCACAGGGTCTAACTGACTTTTCATCTTACGTTTCATTAATGGGCCTTATAGTTTACGTTTTTATCTTGGTCCCAACACATTCTACAATCAACACATTTGTTGTCTTGGTTCGGTGCTGAACACTGACTCATTCCCTGTGTAACATTAACTGTAGAAAAAGGCAAGCCCATTGGTGCCTTCTTGAAAGTCTCACCAATCATAGGGTTGGAGATTCTAACTGTAAGATTAGGAGCGAACTTCCCATAAGCCTTGAGAAATTGACCGCAGTAGCCAGCTTCTTTTGTTGGAAGCCAGTGGTCTAAGAACGGAGTTCTTACTGCAATTTCATTGATGCGTTCAAGATGTTCCAGAGATTGTATATCTCCAGCATCATGCCATCTAAAGCGGTTTTCTTTAACGGTTTTACCATTAAGCACATAGGTTTTCTTTCCTCTGTTGTAAAGCTGAGTCAGCACCAACGTCATAGCTTCTACAAAGTCTGGATGCTTTGTTCCTGCCATTCTCTTGGCTTGAGCGTTCTTCACGTTGGAAAAGTTATACTGGCCTTTGCAAGCATAGCAGCTGCTGCAAACACTTCCTGGTATTTGACGTAGCTTCGTACCAGTTTGGCAGTCAAAAGCCGAGGTTGAATATGAGAACCAAGGCATCTTCGATGGTTGCGACAAGCTGCCAATAATATCCATCGCTTCAATATATTGCATGGGAACTCCAATAAAAGAGGGTGGCCTCCGGAAAGGATAAAGACCACCCTCCCACCTAGGTTACACGTTAAGCGTAAACACGACTGCTGCTTTGCTTGCAGCCTTGCTACCAGTGGTGATTTTAACTACACCTTTGCTGATAAGTTCGTGTTGCACTGATTTGTCGAGAGCTTCAAATGCTTTCAGGTCAAACGTGGTTGACGTGAAGGTAGAGGCTTCGGATGGTTTCTTAACTTGAATCTTACCAAGACCTTCAACAACAATGTCAACGGTCTCACCGTCAGCATGGTCACGCCAGAAGAGCTTATCGTCTTCCAGAATTTTCTCTAAGGACTTGAGGTCTTCAAAGGTTTCGAGTGAGTGTTGAGCTTTAAGTTGGATGCTCGTAGTCAATTTGCGTACTGCAGTCATTTCAATCTCCATTAAATTTAATTTAAAAAGAAGGGTCGCACGGCTGGCGACCCTTCCCTAACACAACCCATGCAAGGTTATTTTATGCGCGACGATACACTGGTTTCGTGAACTCGTTTTCATATTCAGCAACTTCAAGTTCCTGAATCACTTCGTACTCACAGACACGCATCTTAGCGTTGTTGTAGTCGGTTGGAACCGATACAACATCACGAGGATTCACAGCTACGAGCATCAAACGAGGGCCGAAAGCACCATAACCACGGCTGCAAACATGCAGACCAGCGGAGCAAGTACGGGTACGGTCATCATCAACTTTAGCACGGTCCATCGAAACGATTTGACCAACTGAGTTGTCGAACTTACCTGAGTGAACGTCTTTGTAGTTGTCCTTGACCCACTTGTAAGCAATGAAGCGGCCATCTTCGGTGATTGGCATATCACCAGCAGCTTCTAGGAACAGGTAGAGTTGTTCACGCGATTGGTACGAAGGGTTGAGCATCAGGTTCTCAAGGAACTTGATGAGGTACTCAGCATCTTCGTCTTCTGCAATGAAGCTCAAGATACGGTCAGTCAGAGCGCCATGCACAGCTTCACCATTGTAGAACAGTTCGCCATCGACGACTTCTACTTTACCATTGGTGAAGTTCTTGACCTTGTTAGCTGCGTAGATAATATCTACGATAGCTTCAATGTCTTGATACTCTACTGCATCACGCATTTCTTCAAAGAGTTTGTGGTCGCGGGTCATCGTATATGGTTCATAGCCATCGACAAAGACCGTAAGACCTGAGTTAGTAATGATTTTAGCAAACATAATTTTCTTCCTTCTATTTCGTAAAGTCTGTTGATTTAATTAAGGTCCGTGATTTATCGCACATATTGATATAAAGCGCAACACCATTTGCTTGTTTCTTGATGTTGTAGCTATCCAATATGGTCTCAAGTTCAGGATAAAGTGCATCTAACTGAGCAGCTTCCTTCTCAGCCTTTGCTTTTATTTTTGTTAGGTCTAATTTCTTAGCACCTAATAGGGTAGTAACTCTGTTAACAAATTCACTTAATTGAGTCAAATCATAGGAATTATGATAGGTGTCAGTCATGTCTTCATTCATATAGTGCTTGTTATGAATCTTTTCAGCCTTGATGAAGGCATCAAGTTTCAAAGCAGAAGCAGTGAAATCATTGAAGTATTTCAGAATCTTAGAGTTCTTACTAACAACCTTGGAAATAACATTTTCCCATGCTTTGTTCGCACCAATCATTGAGCGATGAAGGTCTGTTGAATCCCTCAACTCTTTGAAGTACGTCATGTTAGCAATGTTATCAGCCCATTCTTTATCAGCAAGTTTTGCGTTCACACGATTCTTAATCAGGTCAAACAACGAAATCCAACCTGGATTATCCTTGATGATGTTCTTGTGAGTGCTGTTGAAGGCGTAGATATTATCCTTCTCAAAGTCAATCAGCCCCAAGTTCTTAGCATCCGAGAAGATTTTCAGAATCTCAGATGAGTTTGTGCTTGGGTTAGAACCTGTTGGCAACCACTGGTCTTTTGGACTGCACACGCCGTTGTTGAACATAACAACGTATGTACCACCGTTAACCACATCGTACTTGCTATCAGTCAATGCTAAGTTATTATTCCAGTGAGTGTCAGAAACTCCAGTGACTTGGAACAATTTACGAACATCAGACTTGGTCTTAGGGTCTTTGACCAGTACTGGTGGAACATCAAGCGTCGAGGCTGAAACGAAACCATCCCAACCTTTGAACTGGTCTTTCACATCTTGCATGAACTTGTCATCGTTGAGTTTAATTACAACCAGTTCAAGTTTTTTACCTGCGAAATTATGTTCAATGAATCGAGTAGTGTTCTTACGAATCTCAGGGGTATCAGCCCAGATAATCATAACCTGTTGGTTACCATCGTCCTTAAAGTCTTTGATATCACTGATTAAAGTAGCTGGGTCTACGTCAAGTTCTTTGAAGTATGAACCATTAAGTTTACGACCATGAGCCGCATTCTTCACATTCCAATCTTGGTAACGTGTTATGCTACCATAGCTTTCAACTTTGTTATCAGCGAGGAACTCCAAGAAAGTTTCATCTGAAACATAAGCATCTTTCTTCGCAGCCTTAGCTTTATCGAAGTCAATCTTATTGAACATATGAAGCTTCATGTAGTGAGTATCAATTTCCATCCCACCCCACTTGAGCTTATTGCCCAAGACCTTACGCATGAATTTGGATTCAGTCGAACCCTCTTTCAGCCAGCGGTGATAAAGTAGTCGAGCCTCAAACTCATTCTTTGCATTAGCCAGAGTATCTTTCGCATGTTTTGGTACATGTTTCTCAATCTCTTTCAATGCTTTGACGATGTTCTGTTGCGTCACTTTGCTGTAGGACAACTGCTCACGCGATGGAGCAACTTGAAGTTCACCGATAGGGAAGATAATATCAATGGCCATCGAAGTCAGAAGTTCACGCTGGTTGTACGTCAGTTCTTCCGTGATGTTCGCAGCGTTGATTGGATAAGCAACCACACCTTGAATAGCATATGCGCCTTTATGTTCACCATAAGGAACAATATCATCGTTGCCACGGAGTTTGTAGTTCGGCCCTTCCAACACATACTTCACGTTGGTCAGGATTGCATCCTTGTTACCAGTGATGTTCGGAGTCACAGGGAAGCGATGATAGAACCGACGAGCACGTTCAGCAAACGCTTTCATGTCGCTGGCATTCACCATCATGTGAATCTGAATACCGTTGGGTTCATTCGACTTCTTGCTGTTCAACAAGCTGATAAGGGGTTGGCCCTCTTGGTCAATCCATGCTTGGAACTCAGACTTCTGGCCATCAAACCAAGCTGTAATCGTGAACTGGTCAACGTAGCTGAACGGTGATTTGGAGCCTAACCCCAAGCAGCCGATTGCTTTATTCGTTGTTGTCTTCGTCGAGTGGAAGAACGTAGTGAACAGTCCAAGTACATCTTCATTCGACATACCGGTGCCGTAGTCACGAATCGAGAAGAATGGCTCGAACTGATTTGGCAAGTGAACATCGAATGGTTTTGCTTCATTCTCTGCCATTGCATGAGCGTCATAAGCGTTGCAGCTTAACTCACGGATAACAGCGAGAGGTTTGTCAGAGTACAAACTGTCTGACAAAATCTTGAAAGCAAGTGGTGATTCTTTAATCGTAAAGTGATGGGCTGCGTTGATGAAACCAGACTGGTCCACCTCACGCTTCGTTGCATTGAGTTCCATAGTAATTGTCCTTTCCTAAACAATTATCGGATGATTGATACGTTAGTTACTCCGTCTTGTGTAACGCTTTTATAAACAGGCCAGCCAAACTCAGTGAGGTTGCGGTCAATTACAAACGCGTTCCATTTGCTAGGCTCAAGTGAACCTGCCATGATGCCTTGCATCACGCTATCAATACTCTTTTCATCATAACCAACAGTCACAATGTCATAAATCTCGAAGATACTGGACAGTGTTGGCAGATGTTTCAAGTAGTGATTCTTTTGGTCTTGCACCCAATCAGTGAGTGAAGTCAAGACCTTGATAGGATTTTCATAAGTGAACTGAGTGTACTTAACCTGACACTCCACTATCATTTGAATCTCCTTGTCGTTCTTCTTGTTGTTCGAGACCTTCGTCCGAATCGGAACTACCGTCATCTACTTCTCCGTACTTAAGAGCATAGGTGTGAAATCTTACTTTTACTTTTGCTAGCTCGTCAAAAATAAAAGCTTTGGCTCCTGCCAATACTTCGGGCTTAATAGGCCCACCGTTGATGAACGTGAGTTCGTCATCCTCCGGATTAATCCTGCTTGGTTCCAGTTTCTGGTCTATCCAGACCATCGCCAGTTGTTTCTTTGAGAGCGCCATGTTGCTTTCTCCGTTGAAGTTCTAAATAATCCTCAGGGATTTCTTCATCATCCATTGGCTTTATCCCACTCACGAGTGAAGTTACGACCATTAATCTCGAAGCTATATTCTCCAAGATGGATTTCACGAGCAGTTGGAATATCGCTGATATAGTTTTCCTTGGTTAAGAAAGCCATGAACTCTGAAATTCCAGGCTCATCAGGATAGACGTTTGGTTCTGGCTTCCAGCCATCAATGAACAGCTGGGCTGTGTCCATTATATTGAAGTCTTTCTCAATCATGAAGGGGCCAGTGAACATGTAGTCCGAGTAGCAACCTTGCGTGATGGTGAGTACTTCACCTTTTTTAAACTCGTGTTCTGGATTAGTCGTTGTCATCTTTTCAATCCTTAATGGAGGTGGAGCAAGGAACCCTTCTTTGCACATGCAATCAGGGTAACGCCAGAAACATCTAGCGCATTCTTCTAGTTCACATAACATAAATTACCTAGTCTGGTAGGTCTTCATCATTCATGATGGTATAGGTTCTGCCATCGAGGATGAAGAACTTGTGAATGTCTTTCCCACGACGGTCAATGATTTGACCTCCGCCTTCAACAATACCAAACAAGTCATGAATCTTTTTCACAACGAAGTCAGGGTCAAAGTCGGAGCAGGAATATAAGTCGAAGTGGAGTTCTGGTTTTTCTACTTGGTCCCACACATGGAGGACAACGTGGGAGGTTGTCAAAATAGCGGAGGCTGTCATACCTTCGTTATCAAGTTCATCACAGTACCAAGCGATAGGATTGCTTTGGCCATTGGTTAGACTAGCGACAGTCATATCAATACTTACAATAAGTTCGGACAGAAAGTCCTTCATTGCTTGTTCGTCGCGGGGTGGGTTAGTTATCGTAGCGTCGAATAAGATGTGCTTGTGTGGTCTGACCATTTCATAAAAACCTATTAGTTGTTAAACTGGTTGCGGGGGTCAGACTCGAACTGACGACCTAGAGCTTATGAAGCCCTTGCTCTACCTCTGAGCTACCCCGCAAGAAGAACTGAATATACTAGATGAAAGTGTGATTGCCAATCTTTATTTTGGCCTTGGCTTGCGACCACTTCGGTTTACAAGCCATATGAGCATAGAAGTACTTAGCCCCCTTGGTTGGGTCGTTGCCAAGTCCCGACAGGGTGGTGGCTGACACAACCAAGGCATTACGCCAAGCTTCTGAGTTCACCTTAGGTTTGGTGAGTCTGATGTTTGTGAACTGGTGAGGTTGATAGACAACTCCGCAAATCGTGGACGGAAACAGCCCAGACCGCTGTCTATTTAGAATTACGTGAGCTACGGCTGCTTGTCCCTTGGGGGTTTCACCACGAGATTCGTGGTAAACGGCATGGGCCATACAGCGTATGTCCTTCTTGTTGTAAGCTGCAGCCTGTGGTGGCGTTGTAAGTAGCAGCAGGATAGCGAATAAAGTTTTCATGACCTTACCTTTATGGTATTCTAGTTAAAGAATTACCCTCCCTGTTTCGACTCAACTCCAGCTTCGGCTGGAGTTCTTTTAACCAGCTTTGAAAGACAGAGTCAGACTTTCCTTAGACTCTCTATTGGTGATTCTCAATTCAGCATCTACCGAGTCAGTTACGGCCCCCTCGAATGGATTCAGTGCTAGTGTGCTGAATGCCAAGGAAGCTATAGGTGACGAAGCATTTACTTCTTCTCTAACGGTTGCGCCTTTGAGCACTGTTTCGAGCAGGTAGATAGACATAGCTTTACACCTTCTGTTTGAGAATTCGTATTATATCTAGAAAGACCCCTGGCCGCAAGTTCTTTGGCTTTGTTGAGTGATTCGTCCTTTAGAACGTCGCCGTTCAAGGACAGTATCACGTCTAGTGCGCGAATCAAGTGCCAAGGGTCTTTCATTTTAGTCTGCCTTCTTTTCGAGGAATAGCAGATATTTGTTGCTGATAGCTTTGAACGAGAAAGCTTCATCCAACAGTTTACTATCTGATTTATATACAAAACCTTCCGTCTTACGGTCAGGAACCATATCATAAATCTCGTCTGCACGACCAAGGATTGCGTCGTAAGTAAGTTCAAAGAACTCACCAAGGATGCCTTCACGCAGGATAGGAACAGTTTGAAGTGGCTCACCTTGAACCTCATAGAGATTCAATTCAGCAATAATGTCGCGCATTTCAGTTGGTGTGAAATACTTCTGGTCATCAATAGACCAGATGTTAAACACAGAGAACTGACGACCACTGAGTTTCCAAGGATTGTTCTGAATGGCTTCACCATACAGTTCACCTTGAATTGCAATAGCACGTTTATGCTTCTCGAAGAAGATTTTGAGACGTTCAACGAGGGCATACTTACGTGCGCCTTCCCAGAAGCGATTACCTTCTGACTCGACAATCTCTTGGTTACGAGAGCAAACACCAGTTTTAATTAAAACTTCCTTGTTGCCTTCGTCGTTATACTCTTCATCGCTCTTGATGTAGACCGTCATTGACGAGCCATCAAGTTTCACAGTCTCAACGAACCAGTCGTCCTTGTAGCCTTGTAGTACGCGCAGAGGAATGTTCTGTACTCGTTCTTCATCAGTCTTGCGAATGAAGTGAGGAAACGTGCCTTTACGTTCACCATTAGGTTGACCTTTAACAGGTGGTTCCCACAGTACAACTTCTAAGTGGCTAGTGAGGTCATCACCTTCGTTGAAGCCAATACCATCAAACTGTGCAAAATCTGACAGCGGGAGTAATAACCCTTGGGAGATTTGTTTACGAAGTTTAATTGTACGGAGTCTGAATCCTTCTTTATCGTTGAAGACTTTAACGTCTTTAAGGAATTCAAATTCTGGCCAGCGGGGAAGGAATGAGTCGATTTCAAAGAACGCTCCTAAATCTCCAGCTTTGAACTGGTCTTTGAGTACGACAACTTTCCAGCCACCGAGAGTTGCGACTTCAATCTTGTCTGCACCTTCGATTGGTTGTACATCATCGACACGTCTTACTGATGCTAGTTTTCTCATTTTCTACCTACTGAGTTTTAATTCGACGAGGAACAAGCGTCTTCTGATTAGCTTTAGCTGCTTTAGCTAATTGCTTATCGAGGTTTTTCTTGTTTTCTTTTTTCTCCGGAGTCTTAAAGACACCAAGCTTGAACGCTTCATACATCTTAATACCAGTGATGTACTTGATGTAGCGTGGTGAAACACGCATACGTTCAATCTGCTTTGTCTTATGGTTCTCACGTTGAACTACTGTATCTCGCAATTCGATTGCTTTATACAGACTCTTCTTGCGTTGAGCTTTGTTGTATGCACTACCCATTAGCGACGACCAATGCGTTTGCGATTCGTGCTGATGTTGACTTTACCACCGCTAATAGCAATCAGAATGATGCTCAGGAGCAGGAAGAAAAGTACAATAGCATATGGTAGAATGATTGGTGATAATACCCAGAACCACGACCATGTTGCTACAACAGTAGTTGCTGTGACTTTGAAATAAACGAATAACGAAGCGAGTGCTACGAGAAAGAGATTAATCATTTTATACCTATACTGTTTTGAGGTGAGCTTCGAGGAATCCTTGTGCTTCTGCTAAGTCTTCGAGAGCGTGAGCAATCTTCTCAGCAGATTTATTTGCATCAGGAGTATCAATACCAGCAAGGGTTTCTTGGATGGTATTCAGTTGATGAACCGTGCCTGTCATCATTTGATAGGCAGGGTTAAATTCAATTTGGTCTTGTGAAAGTGGCATTGTCTTGTCCTTTTAGAGTTAGTCTTTCGTTTTAGGCTGCTTCACTATCCTTGTCAAGCAACTCTGGTGTTAATAGATACCCGACATATAGGTTTCCAGTATTGCTATCCCATGAGTCAAGCTTTGACTTAAAGAAATTCTTGACACCAGTCAGGAATGTAAGTCCACGGATTTTAAACTCATTATCATGTCTAAATCCGTGTACCAGTCCTTGCTCAATGCGTCTCTCAACTTCCTTATTGGCTCGTTTGTATGCTTGCTCAACAGTTCTACCATTGACAGTTACATATCGAGTTTCAACCAGCTTGTAGGATAAGAGAAATTTCTTCTCTGAACCAGGGTTGATGTTATTAATTTCTTTGACAAAGTGTGGAATTATTGGTTCATTTGTTCTTGGCATTTTTAGCCTCATCCTTGAAGAAGTCTGCGTACCAGTACCAATCCTTGAGGAAGAACTCTTGAAATTCAATTGGTAAGATTACGTTCTTTGGCATCGTCAGGAACATAGGAGCAATATCTCTTACGTCATATCCTGCAATACCTAGGCCAATCGGGGTCAGGTGGTAAGTTACGTTTGGATTTGTTTCTGCTTCTTTCTTGAACTCGAATACAAAGCCACCAAGATGGAGTAAATCCAGTTGGTTGAGGTTTGCATCAAGTGTTGGAATTGCATACGCATTACCAGTTGGGCCTTGAGCTACACCGTCTTTCGCACCATAGTTCATCAGTGCAAAACGAGCTGCACCACCATCATGCCAACCTTTCAAGTTCGAGCCAAATACGAATACATGACCATATGGGTTTTTTGGAAGTGTGATGTGCTTCTGTTTAGCAAAGCTATAGACTTTATTGAGTAGACGTTTTCTCCGCCAGATTTTAAACATATTAGTCTTCCTTCTTTTCTGAGTAACAAATTTTAATGAAGTCTTCACGAACTTTTTCTTTCATTTCTTCAACAAGTTCTTTATTAGCAAACTGATGCGTCCAGATAGGACGACCCATCTTTTGTTCAGCAAGTTTGTGAATATCACCGAATGGTCCACAAGCAATACCAGTGAATAAACCTATAATGGCTGCTTGCTCCTTTGTCAAAGGAGTTGGAGCAGTTTCATAATCTGGTTCAGTGATACGCTCAGGTGGTAAGGTTAACCCCTCTGTTAATTTATCAAAGGCTGCAAGTTGTTCTTTCATAATTACTCCTATTAAATTAATGCCCTCACTATGGCAGAGGGCGCTCCCCGACTTCTAAAATTATCAGGCCACATATGACAGCAATCCACAGCTGGGGCGATTACCTGAGTTTATACAGCGCAAGCGCCATACATCTTAGACTTTGAGGCATATAGCGAAAGGATATGTCGGATGGTATCCGGAGGATAATCACCCATCCATATTCGCAAAATCACCTAACGCTTCCTTCAAGGCCCAGTCAAATTTAACTGAACGGTCTATGAAGTTATTTGTCTTGTAACTACGTCTGAGATAGGCAGACCCACCATCAACTGATACGTTGCCACAGTTACAGGTATTAAAGTCACGTCTATTTCTTGACCTTACATAGTAGCCACATACACCACACTCAACCGCGTTGATGTACCATTCTCCTATGGCAAGTTTCTCACAATGCTCTTTTGTCGAGTCTGGACCAGAGAAATCGTGGTAGTCTGTGAGTTTATAAGTACGTGGTGTGCCTTTTTCAACCTGAGAAGTCTTGGACATTAATTTCTCCTATGAGTGGCACTGGTATGAGTTGCTTACGATATTCAAGAAAGACAGTTCTAGTAGCTGGGTCATAGCGGCCCTTGCCTTGCATCGTGAGTACCTGATGCTTAGGGTGAGCAGCGTTTGGTGACTTATCGTTGTTGAGGACGTGAATATGTCCATCAGGTAACAGAGTTACAGTGGTAGGCATATATTCTCCTGAGTTATTGGCCTCCACGACTGGACTCGAACCAGCAACCCCCGACTTAGAAGGTCGGTGCTCTATCCAGTTGAGCTACGTGGAGATATTTACTTCTTAATTTGAAGTTTAGTTTTAGGGTCTTTTCTAAACTCATCAATATAAACACCACTAATGTTTAGTGGCTGCATAATAACCATGTCAGCACCATAACAGTTTGCAAGTGTCTCTGATATTTGTTTTCTAATATGTTCCTCAGAAGGAACATAGTGACGACCAATTACGTGGGCTTCAATAAGAATTTTAGTCATAAGAACTCCTGAGTTTGGTGGGACACCTAGGTACTGCCCCTAGCCAGCTCGAAAGCGCCAGATTTACAGTCTGGACCGTGTCTATTAACGGTATAGTGTCCCGTAGTATGGTGTAACTGACAGGACTCGAACCTGTAACCTCTCGCTTCGTAGGCGAGTGCTCTATCCAGTTGAGCTACAATTACGAATTTAAATAAGCAGTGTCCCTCAACGATTTTCGACTCTTGAGACAATCCTACACGCTAATGTAGGCCCTTAATTCTTTTCAATGTGACTTCCGTGCTCGTCAACGTACCACATATCAGGCTGCTTATACTGGCGGAGAGGGTGAGATTTGAACTCACGGACCCCGTGAAGGGTCGCTAGTTTTCAAGACTAGTGCCATAAGCCACTCGGCCACCTCTCCTTATTAGCTCGACGAGGGAGGACTATCAACAGCGGTTAATTACTCCACCTCCAGCCTTTCCCTACGTCTAACCTCACGGCGGTCACCGAAACCTGAGGCTGTGTTCTTTAATGTGGGAGGGCCATTTCTGGTTATCCTTCGGAGCGACCTATCTACACTGCTAAATGCGTGTCAAGACCCACATATTCTTTGGCAGGAGCACTTGGACTTGAACCAAGACCGTCGGTTTTGGAGACCGAAGTTCTAGCCAATTAAACTACACTCCTATTAGCCTTTTCGTACCAAACAACTTCAACTCCACCCTCTTCTAGGATTTCTTGAGCTTGCTGGCAACTTTCCAACCAACGTGTGGCCTGTTCACCATCTGGATAGAAGGAAACGACTCGTTTGATTCCTGATTGGACTATAGCTGTAGCACATCTGATGCAAGGTGGCAAGGGCCAAGTGTATAAAGTACAGCCGATTACTGGCTTACCTTGACGACCTGCGGTTAGAATTGCGTTCATTTCACCGTGGATGATAATGTCGTACTTCACAGCACGGTTATCGAGTCTACCATCATCTTCAATTCCACGAGGGAATCCATTGTAACCATCAGACACAGTGTAGTGAGATTCATCAATGATGATTGCACCAACCTTGGTTGATGGGTCTTTCGACATTTCACTGATGAGTTCAGCACGTTTCATGAAGTGCCAGTCCCAGTCAAATTTAGTGTGTTTCATGATTGAACTTCTTTCCAATCTTCATTGGAGACATTCTGACCATACACACCACCATAGAAGTATTCTTCATCCGGCCAAGCCAAGCTACCACCATAGTAACCATTTGATTCATTACGATAATCAAGTTCAATCGTGCCTTTATCAGTTTTGATTTTCAAGCCATATTTCTTCAACTCGCCATCATCGCTTGATTCATACGAAGTATCATCGACTGAAATTACGTTTGCAGGAAGTCCATTGATTGGTAGTTCAATGCTTTCAATCCAAGTATGTGAGCAGCAGTCTGCATCACAACGAGCCATAATTGGTTCTTCGCTCTCTTGGATATGGAAGCGAATGGCTTCCTTGTCACTAGCAATTTCAACTTTAGTGATAGTCTTGCCAACTAAAAATATTCGACATTTTCTTCTCCCATAGATTAATTAAGTTGCCCCGTTAACGGTACAGACCGCTGTTTATAGTCTAGCTGTATCTACGACGAGGCCAGCATAGCTAGACAAGCTCGTTCTAGTGAATCCAGCCTTGTGTGAATACGAATACCACCCATGCTGATGCCATGATTACAGCGTTCAATGCAGGGACACCCTGACCATGAACAACATTAGCAATGTTGATGAAAGTAAACCAGATAGCAAGAATTAAGGCTACAATAGCGAGTGCAGTCATTTTAGTCTCCGTAAATTAAGCTGTTACCATTGCCATGAAGTCATCGCGGTATAAGTCACGAATAGCTTCACAGGTTTTTCTTTCACCGAGTTCGTGTACAAATACTGTACGACCTAAGCGTTTTACCACATCTTCTTGGAATTTAGCGAAGTCTACACAAGCAATACCTGTGAAGCCTGTCAGTACAATTCCTTGTTCTGTTGTAATCTTAGGAGCGAATGGT
>ERZ1292625.1242-Hain-H41-01um-R1-1242-length-31819-cov-21_pt1 | contig 31090 bp, 36 predicted proteins | sample MGYA00564400_ERZ1292625 | MGnify/ENA primary metagenome ERZ1292625 (study PRJEB36523, sample SAMEA6512639) | groundwater metagenome | collected 2019-01-08 | study: AquaDiva: Metagenomics assemblies of 32 groundwater samples
AGGAAAAGATTTGCCAGTTTTTGGATTGATGCGATATTTAATTAAGCCCATTTCAACTCCTAAATCTTTCCAAGCAGTGAGTGCTTTTGATTTCATTTTAGTCATTCCTTGTTTAATCGGGTATCTCATATTTGGATTATTGTTTTGTTGCTGATAATTCATTGTTATATTAATCAAATTAAATTAATCCAATTGGTAATTCATTCATTAATTCGCGAAATTGTTTTACTTTTTGACGATAAATTTTACGTTGTTCTTTACATTTTTCAGTATTTTCATATTTTTTTTTATAATCTTTACGTTTTTCAGTTTTTTCATATTTTTTTTGAATTTCTTTACATTTTTCAGTTTGTCGATATTTTTTTTTTATTTCCTTACATTTTTCTGTCTTTTCATATTGTATTCTGCGTTCTTTGCATTTTTCAATATTTAAAACTGCATTATACATATTCAATTCTGGTTTTAATTCTCTAATAAATTTATCTTCGATTGATCTCAATGCATCTTTCGAACTACATATTACATCTTCAATCAATACCATTTTAACATTTTCAATTCCGTGTTCTCTAATATGCTGATAAACTACACTATTCCTTTTTTTAACATCTTTTTTATGATAAAAAAATCTTCTTGGTAATGTGCTTATCGTCGATCCAATATAAAATTTTTCACATTGATTACAAATTAGTTTGTAAATCTTTCCTTTTATTTCGGTTTCCATCTTCATATATCTTTATATAAACTTTATATTTAAAATAAAATATTTTTTGTTATTCATTACGATATTGTAAGGAGAAGTTGAGATAAATGGTTCCACTACTGCTCCATATATTATTGCTTTGCAGACTAATTGACACATAAGTCTGGGTTGAACTTACGATCCTTCCAACAACTAAATATGTGCTGATTGTGCCATTAATCGTGCCCCCACAATAATTTACCATTCCACCTGTTGCGGCAACAGGTAATTTTAATTCAAAACTCGCTGTGCTATCTGTTCCACTTGTTGTGCATTCACAGGAACCACACCATTGATACGCAGATGAAATTCCCATAATTGATGCGTTCCCTCCTGTGATCGAAGATAAGTTTGTTAAGTTCTGCGTAGTGAAACCGGCACTTGATTGATACAAACCGACTACATTTGTCATCGTAGTTGCGCTTAATTGATACCCAGTTCCACCTAAACTAACTCCAATACTATCCGCACCATATGAATAAAATCCTGTGTTTGGATCATTTGTAAAACTCACACTTGGTGTTGAATTAGATCCATCTGATTGTCGTAAAGTGGTTGAAGTTAAAGTGCCAATTCCTGACAATGCACCATTTATTGTTAAAGCGCCATTTAAATAAGTCGCACCATCTGTGTAAAGTTTATAACTGGCACCTGCCAAATCACTCGCACCAATACTAACATTTCCTGCTCCATTTATAATCATTCTAATTGATCTACTAAAAGAACTTGTTGGCGTTGTTGCGAAATCAATATATGTTTGTCCTGATGTTGAAGTGAATGTTTCATTTGCCATTATTCTAATTGCACCTGTATTTCCAAGATAAGCACCTGTTGAATGATACCCTTTTGCCCAAATTCCACCTAAAACATCTCCTGTGGAAACACCTTGTGGTGATGCAAGTGTATTTCTCGCACGAGAACAACTAATACCCCCACCATACGCAACAGATGAATTAAATCCACGAGAAATAATAGTTCCACCAGAACCATCACCTATTCCGTCTAATTGTGATAACATTTGCGCATTCACAGTTAATGCAGTTAGTGTTCCAACAGCAGTAATATTTGCTTGTGATGCGGTTGTGATTGTTCCTGCTAAATTAGTTGCTGTGAGAGTGCTGAATGTTGGTGATGAAGTTGTTGCTAAGTTTTGATTAATTACACTTAAATTCGCAAAATTAGTAAATGCTGATCCTCCAATTGATGTAATTCCAGCAAGAGTTGTTATATTCGGTTGAGATGCAGTAGATAATGTGCCTGTTAGATTTCCAACTTTTAAATCTGCTAAATCTGTATAACTAACTGTGTTATTTGGTAATGATGTTGCATCACGAAATAAAATAAATGAATTTGTTCCCGCTCCTCTAAACAATCCAGCGTATTTCGTTCCACTTGACACATATTTACCAAAAAATCCAATATCGAGCAAATCTGCTGGATTTGAATTGGCAAACTGGACTAAACTATCACTAACTGAAAATGAAGTTGAACTCGTGAAAACTGCATTACCAATCACATTTAAATCACCATTTATTGAAACTGCATTAGTTGAAGTATCAACAATAAAAGTATCTGTGGTGGTATTGCCAACAACTAATGCTGTGGTTGATGTTTCTTCTATTTCTATTTGAGATGAATCAAGACGATTACATTTTATATTATTCGAATTTAATATGTTTCTTGACATTATATTTATAGCAGATACAATTTGAAATATTTTTATTAAAACTATTTTACATTTCGGTTGGTTCTTGTCCCGTTTTAGTAATGTAAGTTTCCACCATTTTTTGAGCATCAACGAAATTTCTTACGTTCAAATATGGTTTCTTTCCTTTCTCATGCACATCACTAAAAAATTCTTCCAAGTATTCATTTGCGTTTTTTAAATCAATATGACATTTCTTATTCAAAATTAGTATTGCGTGTGAGTGGAGTAATGATTTTTGCGAACCGTATTCAATTCCAAATTCATATTTCTCAACACCAGCATCAGATCTACCTTGGACACCATTCCCAAATACTTTTAATAAATCACCAGATCTAAATTTCCCCTCTAATTCGTTCATAAAGTCCTCCAATTTAAAATAAAGTGTTTCTCTTGCATCTTCGCTCAACTGATTATATGAGATGTTTGTATTCACAGTAATTAGGAAATTTGATTTTTCACGAGCATCTGTGTATGATTTATTTAAATGTTTCTGTTTTGGTTGGAAATTTTTAATATGCGATGGAATTTCACGTTTGCTGGATTTGCCTGATGATTTACTTTCATTAGATGAGTTGCCTGTATAACTATCAATCGAACGCAACATTTATATTTTATTTTTTATAATTTTTTTATTAAGTATTTAATATAAATGATCAAAGAAATTATATTGTCGGTTATTTCATTAGCGACAGGATTTCTCGGTGGATTTTACTATGAGAGAATTACAAAAATTAATGATCATATTGAAGAAAAATACAATGATTTAATTGGTGCCGAATATGATGCTGAGTATGATGATAAGTTAGATGATAAGTTAGATGATAAGTATGAAGATTTATTTTTCGAATAAATTTTAGTATAATAATATACGAGAAAATTTACTATGAGCACAACACTTAAAAAATTTCGTCAAGGTTTAATGAAATATTTAGAAACTGAGTTTGATTTTGTGGTTCCTGATAATTATAAAAACATTGGAGATATTGAGTTTTCCGTTCATTTTAAAACACATATTACACCGTATCTTATAAGTCGCGATTTTGATTACGCCGAACAGAAATTTAGAGACTTAATCGAAACATCAACTGAATATGAATTTCCCAATTTAACGGTAGAACAAAGATACAAAATTATTCGTTTCCTATGTGCGATTGACGAAACAATTGGATAGAATTTGATTAATTAAAATTTGATCTTCACATCTGGAATTTTATCTTCTTCTGGTGCCTTGTATGAGAAATATTTCTTATTTGGTTCTGTTTCTTCTTTGAGATAAACCATTGAACAAAATTTCTCACTTGTAATTTGGTTCAGCACTTTAATATATTCTTTTTTGTTTGGGAAACCGCTACCAAATGCAGAATAACACCCATCATAATCCTCTGCTGTGTTCATTTTGAATACGAAACTACGATTACACTGTGTGCGATATAATGGTGGAGTGATTGCTTTTATATACTGAGAGGACATAAAGATTGTAATATTGTAATGACGGAATGTGCTGATTAATTGTCTCGCGAACTTTGTATTTGGATCTAAATCACCAATACAATCATCAAACACAATGAAATTACAAGGCCTTTTCTCTTTTGGAATATCTCTTAATCGTTTCATATATTTTTTTAATGTGTTTTCATCATATCCCGATATTACTAAATTTTGATTGGTAAAGAAATCATATGCGTTATTCACAGATTTGGTTGGTGAGAATACTATTCCAAACTCAAAAGTGCCTTTCAAACACAACGAACGAAGCAAATAAATCATCAAATAAGATTTTCCTGCTTCACTGGTTCCAAAGAATATAATTAATTGTTTTGCTCCAATAAAATCAAATATTGGATCATCACTTCGAGGAATGTTTTTCTTCATTTTGGCAACAATCTTTTTTTTCTCAGGTTTATTAGAATTTCCTTGTTTGTTATTGTTTTGTTCTTCATTATATCCACTTGAATTGTTTGGGTTGTTTCTCTGTTCAATGTCTGTTTCAGTGTATTTTGGTTCATCGTAATTTGTTCTATTATTGCTCGGTTGATTGTATCTTGATTCAGGTTGTCTTCGGTTCATCATTTGCTTTGCTTCAATACTATGTGCGAAAAATCTATCCAATGAATTATAACTCATCTTGTAAAGTGCTTATATTTTTGAGATTATAATTTGTTTGAATAAAATTTAATTCTTTTTTTCATCTTTATCAGCGATCATTTTTAAAATAATTCTAATTGCATCGTCATAGTTAGATTGTGCATTATGATCCAAATTATTGTAATTATCGTAGAATTTCAATAAAGTTCCCGCTACTTGTGTAATATTATCTTGGTTGATATCTTTGTCAATAAATGCAATTGTCGATTTCACACATCCACCCATCTATATTAAAGTAAATATAAATCAAATAAAAATCAAGAAAAATATTAAAACTAAAATATAAATGTCGTCTGCTTCATTTGGAACACATTACACAATGGCACAGATTAGAAAATACTTATCGAACCCACAATCCCACAGCGAGAAATGGAGAAATATTACAGTTGATCCAAAAACGAAATCTTTATTCAAAGGAACAAAAATGATAATTCCAATGGAGTATATCAACCAATATTTACAGAAGATGTATGATAATCCAGCAACGGGATTGCGTTCAATTGAAAAAACTTGGTTATTCGTGAAGGATTATTTGGTTGGAATTAGTAAAGCAGACGTTGAGGAGTTTATTAAAAATCAAGAAACAACACAATTACACAAACCGCGAATTAAAGCAAAAGTGAATAAACCAATCATTGTTTATAAAGAAGGCAGATTACACGCTGATTTGCTTGATATGTCGAGTTATGCCGGATTGAACAATAATGTAAATTGGTTGCTAACTGTGATTGATGCATTCACTCGTTTTGCCTATGTGAAACCTATGAAAAATAAAGAAGCAAATACGGTTGCGGTTGCGATGAGGGAAATATTAGATGAAACAGAAGCACCAACCAAAATCATTCAAACAGATAATGGTAGCGAATTTATTTCACAAGAATTCAAGAAATTATTAGCAGGCAGAAAGATAATTCACGTTTTAAGCAAACCATATCACCCACAATCAAATGGAAGAATAGAAAAATTTAATAAAACACTTAAAACACTCATCAGCAGATATATGACACATTACAACACAAAACATTACATTAGTGTGTTGGACGATTTGGTATTAAATTACAATACAACTATACACACCGCAACGAGATTATCACCTGAATTCGTTGATAAACACGCTGATGCTGATGTTAAACGAGAAATAAACGATGAACAAATTACACAGAATGCAAAACTAATTGAGAAATCTGAAAAGATACCATTGCCGGATTTACGAATAGGAGATAGTGTTAGATTGAGCGCACTAACAAATAAAGATATTAGAAAGAAATTAACATTCAGGAAAGGATACAACACACAATGGAGCACAGAAATTTACAAAGTGAGAAAAATTAAAACACCTGAGCATCCAGCGCAACCGTATATTTATTATTTATCATTGGATGGTGTGAATTTAGAACAGGAGTTTTTTAGAGATCAATTACAAAAAATAAATGAGGAAACATTAAATGTTCGCCCTGACAATGAAAATGCACCAAATAATGAAAAAGTATTCAATCGTGAGAAATTTTTAAAACACACACTACCACACAGAAAAATATTGCCAAAACAACCAAATTCATTACCACCAACTTTATTAGAAGAAAGAAAAGAATTACCAAAACGTTTAATTAAACCAAATAAAAAATATTTGTGAATTTAATTAATTTTATTTTAGTTTTATTTAATTTAATTTATTGTTTTTTTGGTTTTCTCTTCTTCTTTTTCTTTTTCGCATTGTAAAGATCGAAATCGTGTATTGCTTCTAATAATTTCTTTTTACGTATATTTGCATCGACTGCTTTTTCTTTATTTCTGTGTTTTGGATTTTCTGTTGTTCGAGGACGAGTTTTTCTTGGTTGTCTTGCTCTCGGTTCTGGTTGTTTTTTCCTCGGTTCTGGTGTTCTCGGTTTAGTTTTTGTTTTAGATTTTGGTTTATCTAATTCATCACTTTCACTATCGCTATCACTACCAAAACTATTTTCCATCGCTACTGATGGTTCTTCTGCTACTGATGGCATTTCACTACCTGCTCTTGATCCTCTTGGTGAAAGTAAATCTTTTGCTTTATTCCACGCTTTTTTGGCACCTTCTGCCATCTTTGCCATTCTTCTTTTTGCTCGTTCTAAACGACTTAATTTCTTTTTTTCTTCGGGTTTCTCTTCTTCTTCTGGTGGTGCTGATTGTGGTGCAAATGCATTTTTTAATGCTTCTTCTGTTGGAAATGCACCAAATGTTGCGTGTAAATCATCTAATTCTCTTGCGGGTTCCATATCACAATTATATTTATTGAAATATCATTTTTAAATATTACAAATAATATAAAATGTTGAATAATAAAAATATTAAATTTACAAAGAAAAATGAAATAAAAATAAAAATCAAACCAAATAACACAGAACAGAAACAATATTCGAATATTTGGAGTGTAATTGACTTAATTAATTGTAGTTTGAATAGAAAACGATCAAAAGTATTCACAAAAGGCAAATGCATCACAATCGAATACAAATAAACCAAGAAACCAAGCACAGAAAATCTTATATAAGAAATCTCCATCAAAGTAAGACATTCCTGATGCTGTAAGAAATGTTAAATCAAAGTTTAAAAAATTCGACTTTAAGGGAAACGTTAAATCAAAGTTAAACAATTTAAATGATGATGTTTAATCTAATTTAGGCAATTAAAGTGATACTACTTTTGTTCAATCAAAAGTTAAACAAATCATCAAACAATCACGATAAACAGGATTGTGTTAATATTTAATTAATTATTGGTGAAATTTAATTTCATTTCGAGCCTTTTTTAATTGGCGGGATTTAATTAATTTTAAATCTCGAATTTAATTGGATCGAATATTTTTGGCGAATTTTTGACGAATTAAATTTCTTTCCCGCCTGTTTGTTATGTTTCCCTGTTTAGAGATATTTTCCTTACATTTTTCGATTTCCCATACATTTTTTCCGCTATAAAAGAAAGGCAGATCGCTTATATTTTTCATTTTTTCATCCTCCCCCCTTGTAATAAAAACTCAATAAAGTTTATTCCTTTCCCTCTCCTACATTTTTTCACACTAATTAAGTGTATTTAATAAAGAATGTCATCTTCTTCCTCATCTTCTTCCAATATTTCTTCCTCTTCTTCATCGTCTTCCAAATCAGCAATTGTTCCAATTACTGAGGATGAAACGATGAATAAGTTGAATGAATTATTGAGTTTCCAACCTTATGATGACATTCAACCCATTTCCCCTCTCCCCAAAAATGTAAAAACAATTCTCGATGATGAGATTGAAATTATGAAATTGGCATTGGCAAAAAAAATGGAAGAAAAAAAAATCGAAGATGAAAAAATCGAACAAAAAAGAATTGAAGATGAAAAACAAAAAAAAATCGATGAAGAAAATCAAAAAAAAATCGAAGAACAAAAGAAAATCGATGATCAAAAATCTAAAAAATCTCCAATTATTACTCGCAAAATGCCAAAACAAAATCTTTATTCTCATTCTTCTGTTTCCCCTCCCAAAAAAAATCCTGTCGATGTAAGACATAAAACTCATAATAAACCCACTTCATCGAGTGTTTCTTCAAGAGATCCACCAAGATCTGCCCCTTCGACTACATCTACAAAGAAGAAAATGGGGCGTCCAATCAAGAGAAAGATCGAAGACGACTTCAACCTCAAACCTGAGGATCAAGATCCATTTTACTTCTCCCAAGCGACTTTGGCGGACAAAGAACTCATTATGGATCTTCTTGACACCCACGGACACATTCCTTTTATGGAATGTATTGTTAAGTCTTCGAATTTGTTAGCAAATGAGTTGCTTACTAACATCAGTAATCTCACTAACTATACTTCTGCTATTGGTGAGTTTGCCCGTGCTTACAAAAAGTTTATTGATATTGAGAAACAATATTTTTACACTAAACATCCCTCTCAAAAGTCGTCTAAGAGACGCAAAACATCTGAATCCGATGAGGATTATGATCCTTGAAATCTTTTTCTTTTATTCTTTTTCTCTCTCCTCGTGTAATTTTCTGCTTTTAATTCTTGTTTTCACTTAAATATATTCTCAAAACTCTTCTAATAAAATGTGTGATTTTGGTATAGATTATGAAAGAATAAAAAATTTAGTTATGTTTTTAAATTCACAATACTTGGATGTTCAATACTTTATTGTAAATAGTCAAAATATTAATGAACAAATAAATCAATTAATGGTAAATATGCCAACAATTCATATTTATTGTGTGTATCCAGTTGAATGGAGTTTTGATAATCCACCATTTCTAACAAGGCAAGCGGGCGTTTCAAGCAGAATGGAATATGTAAGGAACAATAATTCGTGTGTTTTATTCATTGTGGTTGATTGTGAGATTTAATTTGTTTAATTTGTTTATTTTTTACTTTAATTCCTTTAATTTTCTTTATTTTACCATCATACCACAACGCAATTGGATTTTCATCCTCTATTTTTTTTTCAATATTTGAACTTTTTTTACTCAATAGATTTCCCATAAACTATATCATTTTAATTAAATTTTCGTTATTAAAAAAAAACACTACTAACACTACTATGAAAAAGCAGACACTACTATCGAACTTTGTTCAATTTCCATTATTTCATAGTATATCTCTAATATTTCTTTATTGTTTTTATATAGTAGTAGCAGTAGTGCCTCTGGTGGCAAGTTTTATATACAGCAAAAAATATTTTATTGAATATATATACGGACTAATATTTCCACCAATACCCACTACTATACTACTATCGATTGAACTTTTAATTGGCATTGTTAGAATTCACTAAAACTCAAAAAAAATAAAGTAGCATCATTTTTTATTAGTAGTGTTAGTAGTGTATGTTTTTTTTGTTAAGAATTTCACATTTGATTTACATTAATTCCTCGATAATAGTAAATTCCCATCGATCCATATCTTGCAATGCCTTTGAGACTTAGCATATTCTTTATTTCTGGCAATTTGATATCAATTTTGCCATTTAAATACTTTTTATAAGCGTCGTGAAACTCACTGCATTTAATTTTACTTTCTTCTTTTAATTCACATTTTTCATTAATAAAGTCATCCAAACGACAAAGCACATTAAATGACTTGGTGTTTTCTTCTCTAATCTCTGGAATATCGTTTAATCCTTCTTCATAATATAATTTTGCTCCTTCTACAAAATAACTAAATACCTCATTTAAATGTTCTGTCATTAGTTTTTCAATAAAGTCTGTGTCTGCTATTGATACATTTTTTCGATCTTCTTCGTCCAGCAAATCGTATTCTTCTTGTTTGACAAACTTGGCATTTAATGGAATATATTTAATTCGTTCTAATATGGCATCGTCTGTTGTGTTCAGTTTTGGTTTATGATTTGTGGCAATCAGGATTTTAGTAAAGAATTCCAAATTTTCCATCTTGTTCTCGTGTAATAATCTTGCCGTAATTCTATCATCTCCTGTTATTTGTTTCAAAAATGTATCATTGAACTCTGCATCTTTATCGCATTCTGTAAAAGTTCCAAGGCGACATTTAATTAAATTGTGTAATTCTGGTTTTGGACGTGCTTTATGTCTGTCCAGCGATCTATCTTTAATAATTAAACTGACATCAATTGGTTTCGCGAATTCATTTAACATTTTATTCAGCAAATTAATTAAAACTGATTTTCCATTTTTTCCAATTCCAGTAAGAACATAGAACGATCTTTCTTTTATTTCACCTGTAAGAAAATATCCAACCAATTTACGCAAATAATGTTTCAATCCTACATTTCCGCAAGTAATCGCATCCATATATCGTTCAATCGACGGATATGAATTTGCTTTTTTGTAATAAACTGGACATTCAAAACTAAATAAATCTTTTTCATTTCTTCTTCTAATTTCTAATGTTTTTAAATTAATTATATCTCCATATGCGATTGGTAAATATTGTTTATCGCATTTATTAATTAAATCCTTGAAATTCATATCCATCAATACTGATTTGCTTGAATTGAATATTGCTTTTGAACCGCGATCAGAACTCACATAATTAATTCGATTTTGGATTTCTTTAATTGCTTTTTCTTCTTTTATTCCACTTTTTGTTTTATTAAATATATCAGTGTAGTATTGTGTTAATCTACATTGTATATCTCGTTGAATATCGTAATGATATTTTGTCTCGTGTAATTTGGTTCGTCCATTCCAAATAAATCCATTCTTTTCATCAACGAGCACAACATCACACGCAATCGACAAATATTTTTTAGAATGTTTTAAATCGTCATTTCTTTCTGGAATGATGTTTTTATTATTTTTACATTTACCAAATAGAATAATAAAATTCTTATCTTCTTTTTCTTTATCGAAACATTTGTAAAAAGCAATTCGTTTTTCAGTATTGAAACTAATAAATGTATTGTTTGATGCGTGAGAACGCTTATGAATTAAACATTCATCCAAAGTTGTATTTTTGAATTCAAGATTAATATATTCGTCTTTTTTATTTTCTTTTCTAAAACTGGCACTTGGATGTATTTCTTCAAATTTATCTTTAAGCAAATCAATAATTTCATCGTTTGATTGTCCGTTATCCGCAATAAAATATTTATTTGGTTGGTAATCATTATCCTCGTTATCACTATCGCTATCGCTATCTTTCAGCAATCTTCCTAAATTTGTGTATTTCGTTTTCAATTGTTTTAATTTTTGAGTATTTGTTTTTCTTGATTTTCTATCTATTTCATAAAATTCTTCTTCTGTTGGGAAGATATAATTATCTGTTTTTTGTATTGTTGTTTGTATTGTAGTTTGGGTTGGTTCTTGTTCCAATATCTTATCAATGTGTATTTCTCCTTCAATATTAGTAATCAAATACAATTCAAATAATCCATCTGTTATTTCAACTGGTTCAAAAGTTTCATTATCAATAGGCGTCATTATTCGTTTTGTTCCCTCCATTCTTTTAGATGATCCAATTGTTCTCATTAGTTGTTGTGAGGTTTTGGTTTTATAAACAGTTTTATCTGTTTCGGTTGTTATTACTTCATTCTTTAATTTACCTTCAATTAATAAATCAAGTTTGGGACACAAATTATTAAGAATTCCTAATCCGCAACTATAATAACCGACACCTCTTATAACTGCATGCAGAGAATACTTGAATTTATTTGGTTTATCTTCCGTCGATGTTGAACCGTGAGATATTGCCAAATAAATTTTACCACTTGGAAATAATTCCTTCAAAGATGAATAAATGGCGTTTGTTAATATATCTTTTGATTGATTTAATTGCTCCTCAGTTAAATCTTTCGAATCAAAATCAAAATATGGCACACAAGAAGAATAATCGTCTTTCAATAATTCGTAATAATGTGGTTTGTAATACATATCATATCTAACTTCCTTAATCGTTAGATATTCAGTTTTACTCGTTCCAATTCCTTTATTAGATGCATCATATTTGAAATAATATTTTCTTACAGTTTGGTTTGCATCTTTGGTTAGTGTGATGTTTCTTTCGTTTTCGTCATCACTGTCAGGATTATCATACTCGTCGATTAATAACTCTTTTGCCATAGTGGGGTGGTTGATATATATTACTTCAACTAACCTTTAATAGGAAATTAAATAATTAATTTATTTTATTTTAAACAAAAAATAATATAGTTAGTAATATATATCACTCTTAATATGACGGATACTAAAATCAATACTAAGATTAACACTGAACAACTGTTAGCAGAACTATTACTTAAAGAAAACAAAAGAAAAGAGAAACACAGAGAAGCAATGAGAAAATACATTGATAGCAAAAAGTCAAGACTTGGAATTGACGAATACCATAAACAAAGATGCGAATATAAAAAGATTTGGAGAAAGAATAAGAAACAAATTGAAGAAGACAGCAAAACAAAAACAATCTCATAAAGTAATTCAAAAAAGAAAACTGAACACAATACAAAAAAAGAAAACTGAACACAATACAAAAAAAGAAAGATTTGATACTGTATTTGTAATATATTATATAATACGGGCATTATATAGATTATTATAATACGCGCCTATTATAATTATTATAGAGTGCGCCTATTATAGAGTGGGGGCCGGTTTCAGTTCTTTTTTTTGTTAGTTTGTTCTGTTAGTTCTTTTGTTAGTTTGTTTTGTTAGTTTGTTTTAAATAACTGAATTACATTATCGCGGAATAAGCACCCGCTGATATTCTTACTGGTGCCCCGAATACTGGTTTGCTGGGTGGTATGAGATTTACATCACTTGGGGGAGGTATGATTATAACTCGTCCATTTGGTAAATCAAGTGTATTCGCTACTGATACATTATCTGTTGGTAATGGTAATATTGGATCGACTTCATCTATTCCATAATTGCTTAATCTTGGTTTAGCATCTGCCGAATATCTGTAAGTGTCTCTATTCGCATAAACATTCAAAATATTATTTTCTGCGGATTGATTTAATAAATGAACTCCAAATAAACCAATCAATCCTAATTTGAATGCGTTTGGTATTTTCTCTTTTTCGGCAGAGAATATAAATGCGCTCAGTGCTAACCCAGAAGGAATGCCGTATTGAATTAATTTGTTTTCGATTATGTTATTCTGCATCTTTATATTTCTGTTTATATATTTTGTCAAATAAACTTTTAATTATCAAAATATACAAATGAGTAATGAAATTATTTTAGTTAAATCTGCTGATAGAACAAGCGATAGTTCTTCCAGTTCTAATTTTACGGTTCAATTGCCGAGAACATTAGAAGGCACATATGAAATACTTTATGCCACAGTTTTTAATACATCGTATCCAATAAACAGCACAAACTACACAATTTACTTTTATGAGAACAGCACAAACAAATCGGCAAACCTCACGGCAGGTAGTTATTCAACAACAGGTTCAAATAGCATAGCAACCGCAATAGGAACAGTTATGACAACTGCATCAGGTGGGTATGCCACATTCACTGCCACAATATCAACGATTACAAATTTAATTACAATCAGTTCCACACAGAATTTTAAATTAATGTTTGGAACTTATACCACTAATTCCGCTTATCAAGTATTGGGTTTTGCTCAAAGTGATTCAGCAACGAGCACGACATCTCAGGTTGGAACTTTAATTCCAAATCTATCCGGTTTATCCAGTTTGTCAATTAATATTGCGGATTGTGATGCGAATTGGATGGGCAAATCATCAGGAAATATTTTAATTCCATTAGACGTATCTTACGGTTCAATGAAACATTTTTTAATTGACAACTTCCCCCAATATCTTAAATTCCCACGATCATCAACGAAATTAAATATTACTGTTTGCGACACCAATAGGAAACAAATAGATTTAAATGGATCTGATTTTGAATTCGCAATTAAAAAAGTTTAACTTTAAAAATTGCTAAAATATAACAAAACTAACTAAAATGAGGAAAATTAAATATCCTACTGAACAAATTGAAATTTATTGCGCCGATTGTAAAAAACGCCCAAATGAAAGATTTTGTGAAAATTGTAATAAATCGAAATGTCGTGAATGTTATGAGCAGAATTGTCTTTCATTGAAATTGGATGCCGAACAAAATAAAATGTTGGAATTTATTCCTGATTGTGTTGATAAACAGCGTGTATTGAAATTAATTAGTGAGGCGAACATTCCAATAGTTGTTAAGTATATGGATGCAAATAATCTGGAACAAATTAAAATTTATAAAGTGTTATTGTCTGCTTACGAACTAACAATTAAAAATTATGAAACGATTATTAATAATTATGAAAATATTATAAAAAATAATTTACCAAATATAGATGGATTGCCATAACAGCAGATACAGACTTCGCGATGGAGAAGATATTTATTGTGGTTGTAATCAAGGACGCCCAATTGAATTTAAATGTTTGTTTTGCGGTGTGAAATATTGTATGAGTTGTTATGAACAACACAATTGTAGAATTGATAATAAAATTTCGATCGATAAAGTTATGGAAGATGAGAAAGTTATCGTGGATGATGAAAATAAAGATATTCCACAATTAATTAATAAAATCCATACTTTTTCAATAGAAGAAGAACGAAATCAAATGGAACAATTTGTTTCGAGAGAAGCGAAGTTGATTGCTGATTATCATCAATTAAGAATTTCTAAACTCGAAGAACAAAATAAAGATTTAGATCACGCGAATATTGAATTAAAAAGTAAAATGCTGAGTTTAGAGCAACAATACAAAAAAGATATTGAGGCAAACCAAAACAATGAACAATTATTCAAATTGGCAGAACAACACGAGAGAGAATTAGAACAATACGATGTGAAAATAAAACAATTGGAAAAAGATAATAAATCACTTTTAGATCAAATAAATGTGATGACAGATAAAGAAAAAGAAAGTCTAATAACTCCACGCAAACCAATTAAAAAAACAAGAGAAAAAATATAAACTCTAAATTTACATTAATTTGTTGTGCTGATTGTATTACTGACGTTGAAATCTCACCAAGAGATAATAAATTGAGTTTGTATTGAGTTTGTTTGATGTTTTAATAGCATAAGTAGTATAAAAATATAAAGTAGCAAGAGTTAAGTAGTAGTAGTAGTAGTATGCTTGGTGGCAGAATATACGGGAAAAAAAATATAATAGAAAAAAAATATTATACAGAATAATTCTGCCACCAACCCTACTACTATACACTCCTGCTATACACTACTCAAATTTAATCAAGTAGTCCAACAGGTAATGATTTTAAAAACTTTTTTCTTAAATTTTTCTCTCTTGCCCATTGTAATTTGTATTTTTTTCGTTCTGGATTGGCATTTCTCTTTTTTTCATAATTAAATCTGTATTGGTGTATATCTCCTATGTATGCGTGAATTTGGTTTAATTGTGGTTTTTTTAGGCAAATGTAATAATCTTCAAGTTTTCTTAATTCACATATATTATTAAACGAAATGATTTCCAATGGTTCAATTGAAAAATTATTTACACCGCAACTGTTCATATGAGCGTATAGTTTCGTTTTTTTTGATTTCGAATGAGATTTATGATTATCAAATCTGCATTTCAATTCACATCGAGTGCTCCCGACGTAAGAAAAATCACAAATATTACATTTCAATAAATAAACTGTGCCTTTGATTTCTTGGTTCATATATCAATGACAACAAATATTACAAAAAAAATAAATAAAGTTTTGTAAATAAATTATTAAATAATCAAAACTAAATAATTTACTCTGCTTCTTTACCTACTTCCGCTTCGGTAAAATATTCTCTTCTTCGTTCTTCATCGTGGAATTTCTTAATATCTTCTGCGAGTTTTCCAACAGATGCCATACTATTCAACGGAGCATAACATTCAATTAGGAATGCCTCATAATCGTTATATGTTATTTGAATATTTGGATTACGGGCAGTTCCATCTTTATCCATACCATTTCTTTTCATATGGAGAGATAGTAAAATTTCACTTGCTTTATGAACCCATTGGTTAGAACTGAGTAATTTTGCCAGTGATTTATATTCATCATCACTTCGAGCAAGGAAACCTGCTTTAATAATCTCATCAATACCTCTTCCACCTACTTCTCGTTCATGCACATTAGGAAGAGCAGGAGCACTTTCTCTATGTTTATCACTCATTGTTATATATTAAATGGCGAAAAAAAATAAATAAATAAAAATTAATTAACTGAAAATATTACTTTTTAATTCATCACTTCACTTCATAACCAACATCACGACAATAATTCCACCTGCTATTAATGCCAGAGTTAATGGATTTGTCAAATTGTCCAATAATCCACCTGTTTTATCAAGAATTTTACCTCCTAAATTATCAACGGTATCGAGCACTTTTCCTCCTAAATTTCCCACTAAATTACCACCTCCTGAAATTATATCTCGAACATCATTATGAATTCCATTGAAAGTATTTTCAACTGTATTTCCCACGGATGAAAACACATCACCAACACTATCGAAAAATCCCATTTATATATTTTATACGATACAAAAAATAAAATAAAATATTTAACTAAATAACGACAATTTATTTCAACCATGCAACATTTTACTAACGACAACACCAATGCATATTCCAGTTAATGTATTTGAATTTACTAAATTTGTTAAATCAAAACTACTATTTTTATCTAAATCTTCTGCTGGGTTGTCTGCGTCTTCTGTTGTTGTGGTTTTATTCAAACTGCTTTTATAAAGTTCATATTCGTATCTCATATTGTTATCGTAATCATTGCCGTCTATTTCTTTTAATTCAATATCCTCGCAATCCACTTCCGGATCTACATTTGAGCAATTGTCTTCATCGTCTGCCAATTCTTCTTTTTCTTCATCTAATTCTTTAATTTCTTCTTTAATTTCTTCATCTTTTTCTTCATTTTCATTTAATAAAATAACATTTGCTACATTGTTGATGCGTTCTACTAATTTTTTATTTGATTTCTCTCGTTTTTGTTTTTTAGATACTTTCTTCTTTAATTCAAATGGAGCAATACCACACGCATTACATATTAAATCGCTAATAAGTTGTTCATTGAACCTAACTGATGATTTTCTGTGTGAAAATTCAATATACACTGAGAAATTACCATCGAGATTACCGATTTCTATTTTGTGATTTATATGAACTGTGTGGATTACATCATTTGGACGAAGAGTTTTATTAACAAAAGCAACGTCAAATATCCTATTTTCAATTAAATTCTTAATTTGTTCTGTTTTATCTTCTTTGAATACAATTCTCGTTTTGATTGTTTTTTTGTATTTGTTTGAACCGCCCATCCTTGCTCGCTATATATAAACTGCTACAACAAATATTTACAAATAAAAATTAATTTTTTAAATTAATTTTCATACTAGTTTAATAACTAACAGGGTTTAACCAAGGTTGAACGAAATTATCATTTAGGTAAGTTGATGCAATTTCGCTACCAGCACCCAGTAAAACTAAATTTCTCGCATTAAGTGCATTATGAACTTTATAACCATCCGAATATCCTGCCAATGCAAAAACTCCCAATCCAACGAGTGATGGGGTTAAAACCATTGATGCAGAGGATTGCCATTGATTACCTTGGACGATTTCAGGTAAAATCCAATTGTGCGCTAATTCCGCACCGGCACTACTAACTCCTGCGAATATACCAAGTCCCAAATGAACATCTTGATCTTTCAAGAATGGAACTTTGATTTTTCCCGTGTTATTGAAAATATATTTACTTGCCAAATAACAAATAGCAAAATTCTCAACGGGTTTTACAAATTGATTTGTAAGTTTCATTCCAACATTGCTAAAATCCATCTTTTATATTTACATAAAGAAAAAAGAATAAATAAATAATTCTATTTGTAAGTGAAAATAACAAGAAATAAATTACGACAATAAATCGCTATTTCTCTGTTCAACGTTGGCATTTCCTTGTCGAATACTTGATAAAAACGTATCTCGTTGTTCATCGCTCATATTTGCCAATGCAGAATTTGTATAGTGGAGTGTTGCGCCTGTTTGAACAACTAACATTGCCAAACGGTATTCTGGTTTCGTGTAAAATAACAATTGTCTTTCAAACAATATTTCATCAATTAAATCGTGGTATTCTTGATTTTGTTGTAATGAAACAGATAAACCATTGATTTTCAATCCAAATTTACACCCCATCATCTCAGCACCGGAAACACCAGCATTCGCTATTTGTTTGAACATATTTGATTGGTTCATATTACAAACAGCGAATTTAACACTTCCCAACAGTTCGTCAAGTTGAGTTTTATTCATTTTATTCAGTAATTTATTGTCGAGTTTAAATCCTTCTTTCTTTAAAAATGCGCCAAATCGTTTATGTGAGCGATATCGGCAAATATGAGCACGTAATTTAATACATTCATCACCTCCATAAGTTCCTGATTCTTTCTTAATTTTCTCATCATCTCGTGATTGTTTTACATTTTCTTTTTTAATTTCGCGATCTAATCTCAATTGATCACGTTGTAATTGCCTCATATAACGATCATTGTCTCTGCTTTGAGATGCATGTTGTTTTTCTTGTTTATCTTTATTCTCATCTTCAATTGCCAATACATCAGGTTGATTATCTTTAATATCTTTGAATTCAATTCCCGATTTGTTAATATCTACTGCATCGTCGCTACTTTCTGTTTTCGTGGATGCATTGGATTGTGTTTCATCTCGTTGATTAATATCTATTTCAAATTCAGGATTTTCATTTTGATTTTCATTATTTTCTTCTTCCTCTTCTGGCGAAATTATTTGAACTTTTTTCCTTGGCATCTTAGTTAAGTTATATATTATTTGTAATAAAAAATATTTAAATTTAATTAAGGATTATTACGAGATGCATCTTCTAATGCTTGATGTGCGGTTAATGGATCTAATCCACCAGTTAAATCAACTGCTCCTTCAATTGGAGTATATGGATCTGGTAGGATTGGTATTTCTGGCGGTTTTGCTTGGTTTGGTTGAACTGGTGGAATAGGAGGTGCTTTTGTTTCTGGTGATTTCACTTCTGTTTTACGTTTCGCTTTTGCGGATTTATAATCTGCATCCCAAGATCCAGCAGATTCTGTATCAGATTCTTCTTCAAAATTTTTATTCATTGCTTTTCCTCGTTCATTTAATGCTTTTAGTGTTGGATCTACTGCTTTTGGTAAAACAGCACCTCTATCTTTTGGAGGTTCAACTTTTCTTAAATTTTGTCTTGTTTTGGCATTTCTAATTTCATCCATCACACTACCTCTTACATCAGTTTTTGGTTTATTTGCATCAGGTGCTGATTTTTTTAATTCAACACCTGCTAATTGTGATGAAAGATCTGCCATAGGTGCTCTTGGAACAGAAGGTGCAATTGGTGCATTAGGAGCAATTGGTATTGCTGGCGCATCTGGAATTGGTGGTGCATCTGGTATAACTGGTGCATCTGGTATCGCTGGTGGAGTAAAAGGAACACCTTCTGGTTTTAATAAACTCTCATACGCCTGTTCAACTTGTTCTCCATTCATTTTTGAAGTATCAATACCATTCGCACTTAATGCTCTAAGTTTTGTCATTAAATCTGTGAAAATAACTTCTGCTGGTTTTTTAAATTCTGGTGTTCTATTTGGTGGTTTGGGAGGTGGTTGAAAAAATGTTCCATTTTGAATTTGCTGATATATTTTTTCAACGTCTAAATGGTTCATTCCTGTAATATCAACTCCATTTGCTTTTAATACTGCTATTTTCCTCATTAATTCCTGTATATCTTGTGGAATTGGAGTTTTTGGAGGTTCTGCTGGTTTGGGTGGTTCTGGTTGTTTAATTTCAACTGGTTTAGGTGGTTCTGGTTTTTTTGCATCAATTGGACGATGTCTTGGATGTAATGGTGGTGGTGGAGGTGGTAATGGTATTCCTGACGCATCTAATTCTCGCATCACTTTCGCTTCTGGAATATGTGAAACTGGAACCATAGGAGGAGGTGGTAATTTAGTTGGATCTAAATCAATATTGGAATTAATTGATCCTTCTCTTGAATATCTTTTTGGATTCATAATTGAGTTATACATCGTTTGAATATTAAATTGCGTCATTGTAGAAGTATCAATACGTCTTGATTGTAATTCTTTCACCATATCATCTAAACTAATTTCAATACCGGCACCATATTCCAATTCTGTCGTTCCAGATGAATTAACAGATTTATTTTCATCTTCTTCTTCATATCCATTAAAATCCTCTAAATTTGCCTCTATATTTCTCTCTGGTATGTGTGGTTTAGTTTTTTCGTATTCAAATGGCAATTCATCAATCTGTAAATCATTTGGATCATACATCGGCACAAAGTCCATAATTGTTTCATAAGAGGCATTTCTCAAATCGTCAAATGCCATTAATTTTAACGCATCGTCAATTTGATATACATCTGGATTTTCAACCATATTTGCGTATCCTCTTTTTGTTAAATCCTGATTAATTGCATCAACGGTTAATTTACCATCTATATGCTCCTGTCTGTAATATGCTAAACCATTCGCATACAATATTTTTTCTTTTGTGAAATCTGGAATAGTTGCATCTTCTTGTTTTTCATCAAGTTTATGATCAGGATCTCTATTTTTATCAAGCGTATTTTCACCAGTTGGTGGATCAACTCCATACTTTACTCTGTATGTGTAATCTATGTATGCATCCATTATATCGTCTTCTGTGAATCCAGTTGTATCATAATTGCGAGTTAATAAATATGTTTCTGCATCTGCCACTGATAATTTTTTAGTATTGAATAATCTAAGTTGTTCAGTGGAATATTGTTTGTAATTTAATTTATTTTCTTTTGTCTCGGTTGATAATGCGGGTTTAATAGTTGCGTCGAATTCTGGTTTTTCATCGGGTTTGTATGGTTCTGGTGTTATATTCCTACGTGGTTTCGGTTCTTCTGCTTCATAATCTTTACGTTCATTAGTTGGAGTGCCATCTTTATTTTCATACATTGGAGTTTCATCCGGATCGTATTTATAATCTGTATCTGCTCCTAATGGTTTTTCTGCTTTTTGTTGAATTGGTGGATCTATTCCAAAATCAATCTTGAAATTTCTATTAATAAATTTTAAAATTAAATCATCACCATCCAATCCTTCTGTATCAAGTTTGTTTATTCTGTAATACTTTTTTACTTTATCTAAATCCCAAACATCCAACATTTCTTCCACATATTTTATGTATTTTGCTTGAAGTTCATCATCGGCAGATGATTTTGGTTTTCTTGGTTTTTCATTTGATTTTGGTTGTTTTTTAGGTTGTTGTTTTGGTTGTTGTTTTGGTATCCTTTGTTTTCTTTGTCTTCTTACTTGTTTTGGTGAAGGAATTTTAATTTCTTCTTCAAATTCTTCTTTATTTTCTTCATCTTCTTCTTTTATACCGTCCAACTTCGTTTTATTTATTTTAATTCTTTTTGGACGTCTTACTCGACTTCTTTTAGCATTAAATGATATTCTCGTATGATCTTTTCCAAGTAGTTTTTTTGCTCGTTCCATTGAGATTGCTGGTTCATATTTGTATTTTTCCTCATAAACAACATCTGCGTATTTCTTTATTTTTCCTTCTTCGTCTAATCCTCTTGGATCAATAACGTTATCTCTAAATTTTTGATCAATCTGCGCCTGATCAATTTCACCTGCTTCTATTTGCTGTTTAGTTTTGTTGTAAATTGGACGATATAACATTTCTTCGTGAGTTAATTCTTCACTGATTACAGGAGGTGCTATTTTATAAACATTCTCAAAACAAATATCAACGTAATGTCTCAATGCATCATTATCTCCTAACTCATTTGTATCAACTCCGTTTCTGCTCAAATAATCCATTATATCATCCATACCAACTGATCCACTTTGAATGTCGTCTAATACCAAACTTTCAATTGCTTCATAATTGGCAACGTTTCTTTCACTATTAGCAGAACCATCATAACCACCATCATCGCCGTCTTCACCATCCATCCACTTCATATATTTTTTCAGCACGTCATTTGTTTTTAAATTCTGTTTTTTGGCACTCGATTTAGTGAGATTTAATTTTTTCAAAATTGTATCAATATCCAAATCTGATGCAAGTGCGGTTGCCAACTTATTTATTTTACGTTTTGGTAATTTCAACCCACTTTTTGCCAAACACTCAGCAATACACCACTTTCTATATCGTTTATTCTTTCTTTTTTTACAACGCAGAATACAATCTAAGTTAATTCCCGATACTTCGTGTTTATTTTTGTCTTTTATTTCATTTGTATCTTGTTCGTCATCTTTTTCATCGATAGATTTTGGCATCCGTTAGTATATTTGTATCAATATATTATTTTTTTAAACAAAAACGAAAAACTATTTACATTAATTTACAATAAACTACTTCGATTATAAAATGCTACTTCGTTTTATTTGTGATAAATCAAATTTATCGTCAATATAATCATACATCACATCATCCGTGGATAATCCATTCACTTTGGCATAATCTGCCACAATTGGGAAAATACTTGGATCGCGAGTTTGGTATTTTTCATCTTCTTTCAATTTACGAATGTCATCCGTAATCTCTCTTTTTTCTTTTGCTTCGAAATCTGTGTCGGTTGTGATATCTTTGTCGTCTAATTGTTTTACTTTTTCATCATCGCTATCATCATCTCCTTTTAATGCTGATTTTTCTGCATCTGCTCGTGAAATATTAGCACGTGCCAAACTAATATCGTATAATTCTCTTCCATTTGATATTTGCCTCACAATTCTTCTACTTGATGTGAAAAATCTTCTATCTTGTGAATCTTGTAAAACATATTTAATTTCATCACGTTCAATACTTTCTGGTTCAATCATAAATACTCTAACTCTGCCATATGGAGACATAAAACTTCTATAACCCGAACCTTCCGCAATAGATTTCATTTCCGCTTTATAAAATTCTTCCCATTCTTTCTTTGATTCTTCTGTATCATCGTGTTTTTCTGGATTATCTTTGGTTTTTAATCTTCGTGATTTCAATCCACGTAATATCTTTGAACCTGCTGATTGCGAATTTACGTAAATTACTTTTCGACTATTATTTTTCCTTCCGTTTATTTGAAATCTAAATATATTTTTACCTTTGGAACCTTTTACTGCTTGATCAATCATTCTATCTATTCTACCTTTTCTATCAAGTTCTTTTCGAGGACGCCCTCTGCCTCTTTTAACTGGTTTTTCTGGTTCAATCTTGATTTCTGGTTCTGTGTGCGATTTATCGGCAGGTTTATCTGCGGGTTTATCACTGGGTTTATCACTGGGTTTTGATTTACTGTCTGGATCGTAATGTGGATGCCTTTGTCTCACTTCTATTAAATAATCATCATAAAGCACATCTCTATACGCATCTGCTATTGCATTTGGGTTCATTTCACCAACAGGGTATCCTTTTTCTTGTAAATATTGTCTCATAACTCTGTAAGGATGTTGTGAAAATGTTCTTGCATCTGTATTTTCTGTAATTATGAAATGTCTTTCTACGTATTGTCTAAATTCATTTTTACTCAATATTTTGTAATCGTCGGGTTTTTCCCATTGTGTATGTAAAGTGAATACATTTTCATAATAAACGTCTCCATCTGCGTCTTTAAATTCAACCCAACCGATAGGCAATTCTTTATTTTCATCTGCTGATTTGTTTGTTGATTTAGTTGCTGATTTTTCATCTGGTTTATCTGTTGATTTCTCGTCTGGTTTTTTCTTTCTTTCATCTTCATTCTCTTCATAAACATCTTTTAATACTATATTTTCTGATAATGTTCTCATTTTATCGTCAAGATCTAAACCTTTAATACTAACTCTATACGTATGAACTAATTCGTGATCTAAAAATTCTTCTGTCATTTCACCATCCGCAAATTGATCTTTTAAAATATTATACATATTCTCAAACTGAACATTTAATTTGGCAACTTCACGAATAACCTGTTCGTCTGTTAATTTTTTGACTGAATAACCCAACGCTTCTAATTGATGTCTCAAATGTAATGGAGAAGTTGCGTTTTCTGTGATTTTCTGTTTTAGTAAATCTGTATGTTTTTTCAATGCATTTTTAACTGATGAATTACTTCTAATAGTTTTTGATTTTCTTGATATTTTAGTAGATTTCGATTTTGGTGTTTCTTTTGCTCGTGGTTTGGGTTGTTGTTTTTTTACTGGTGTTTTTGGTTTTTTCAATCTACTTCTAATACTCGTCATTATACTTTTCGATGGTGTATCTCCCATTTTTGGGGTTGATGGTGGTTGTGGCATATCTTCGATAGGTGGTGCTTCTGGGAAATCATCTTCTGGTTTAGATATTGGTTGTTTATATGGTGTTCGTTTAGGTTTTACTACTCTTTGTTTTTTTAATTGTGGTTCAGGTTGTTTTTTTGGTTGTTTTGGTTGTTTTGTTTGTTTTGGTTTAGATTTATGTTCTCTTGGTGGTAATTTTGGTGGTTCTTCTCGTGGAGATAATGGAATTGATTTAAAATTTGATACTCTTGGTGATTTTGGTTCAGGTTGTTTTTTTGGTTGTTTTGATGTTTTTGATTTGCGTTCTTTTGGTATTTTTGGTTTAGATACGGATTTTGGTTTTTCTTCTGCTTTTTCCAATTTTTTATCAATATCCAACCAATCTAATTTATTGTCGTTGGTGAGTTTCAATTTTTTTATAGACTTTTTATTATTATCTTTTTTTTTTCTCCAACTGATTTTTTATTGTAATCTGCGTGTTCTGCGTGGCAAGAACAGTTTTTCTTTTTTTTCTTCTTAGATCCATCTTTATTTAGCATACAGGGACAAGTTTTCTTAGATTTCGTGGATTTAGGTGTTGTTTTCTTCTTGGGTTTTGATTTTGGTTTAGATTTTGGTTTGGATTTCACAAAATTATTTATTTTTGACTTTTTAGAACCTCCTGCTAACATTTGTTGGAAAAATTTCATTCTATCTTCGTCTGTGTATTTAGATTTTCCATCTTTCACTGGAACTGCTGAACCCGACGAACCTCTTGATTTGGGTTTTTCATCACCAATTGAAAAATCATATTTTTCTTTTTCTTTTAGTGCTAACATCTATATTTATTTAAAATAATTTATTTTCCATTTTGAATTATTTATTTTTTATCGAGAATTTAATACGGTTTAATATAAAAGAATGAGTGATAAGATTATTTGTGGTATATTGAGTGATCCATATGACAAGCATCAGGATGTCGCAGTTGGCAATATTAAAATGAAACGTGATATCTCAGTTGGTTATCAAACTAAACGACAACTGAAAACACTAACTAAAACAGATGCACCAACAGATAGTTTCACCACAGCAGGAAGAGAAATTAATTTTCGTATTAATGCCAGTGATGTGAATGAAATTGGTAATTTGAAACTTAGATACAAAATCGCAGAAGGTTCTGCTGCATCTATGTTATTGCTCCCAACTGCATTGTGGAACGATAAAATAGAATTTATTCACGGACAAGAAGTATTTGCGTTCATTCGTGGAGATAATTTGTATTTTAAACAATGTGTGCTTCAAACGGCAGGACAATACCAATGTTCGAGATTTCTCGCTAATATGGGATTGAATTATGGTGTTTCACAGGAACAATTGCAAAAAGCAAGTGAGACAAAATGGTATGAATATCAATTCAGCGATAACGTTCTGGAATTACTTAGAGTTAAACTTAGCACATTGAAATCAGATATGATTATTAAAATTTATCCAAGAAATGGAATTGTTGTAAGTGGTTCAGGAACACCGAGTTTATCCCAAGTTGATGTGAGGATTGTTCAATCAGGGTTCCATACAGGAAAACGTGAAGGAATTATCAGCAAAAATATATTTGGAGCGATGTTTTTACAACCTCTCCAATATGAAACAACAGCAACACTAACAGCAGGAACAAAATCTAAAATTTCATTGGAAGATCTTAAATCGAGATATGTTGCATTCTTAACATTTCAAATTAGATCCAGCACTTATTCAGCAACAAGTGGAACAATATTGAATAATTATGATCTGGGCCCGAATTCACTAATTGACTTGGAAGAAACATCGGGAGTGTCAATTTACGCAGGAGGGCAACCTGTTAATGGAGATCATTTACTTTACAACGAATTCCCACACCATTTCAATTCTAACTTCACTTCTCACCAATACATTTACTATATGCCGTTTTGTGATAATGGTAGTTTGGCAATGAAGGGTGTTGTGAATGGTTGGATGGATTTAGTTGAATCTGTAAAGAATTTGGCAATCACCCCTGATAGTTCAGCAAATGTCGCAGAAGTTCAAACTGTAACAATGAGTGGAACCTCGGCATCAGGTTCATATTTCTTCTCATTCAAGGGATTTAATAGTGATCCACTCGCATACAATGCCAATACAACTTCAATGAACACCGCAATCAACGCAATGAAGATTTTCGCTGATAATGGATTAACCTGCGCATGCAGTGCCGCTGCCACAAGTTCATTCACAATTACGATCAGCGGAGAGAGAATACATTTACTCGATGGTGATACAGTGAAATTAGTTCCAATTGTGCTTGAAACAAGCGCACCAGCAGTTGTTACCGCAACTTCTTCAAGAACAACGGTTGGGCGCAGAGGATGGACTACGGGTTCATACAAGATCACCGTTTATGCTTACTGTTATTCATCAGTTATTCAAAAACGAGATATGATTTCCAAGGCATAAGTGAATTAATTTTACTTTGGAAAATAGAAAATTAAAATTAAATTATTTTTTTAATCTTTAAAATATAACTCTGTAAAAATAGATGACAGAAGAGAATAAAAATAAATCGTGTAAAAAATGTAATGTTGATAAAACTGAGGATGAATATTACGTTCAAAAATACAAAGATCAAACAAAGTCCCTGAACACTTGTAAATCCTGTATGAATTCGATTAGAAAAGAGAAATACCAAGCGAAACACACCACCAATGTTCCAAGAAATAAAGTCGTGAATAAAAACAATTTCATCAATAAATTCAATAAAGAACAAGTTGATGATATTAGAGGGAAATTAAATGATCCAAAAATTAAAAAGAAATATGTTGCCAAGGAATACAATATCAATTATCCAAGTTTGATGTATTACTATCAGCGACACGTGAAAACAAATAACACGTTTGACGAAATTACAAAAGATGAAACTAACGAAACAAACTAAATTAAATTGTTTTATTCTATATACATTCCTTCAAGGTAAAGTTTTTTAAAAAGTCTTATTTGTCCAATGAAACACAATGCACTTGTAAATGTTTTCAAATGCATTTCAGTATAACCAACATCAATTTCAAAATCATCGAAACGTTGATTGATGTTGATTTTGTCAGTTCCTTTGCGAATTACAATAAAACAATCTCGAAGAAAATCTTTTGTTTCGTCGTTCCAATAATCAGATTGAGCATAATGAAAATGTAAATTTCTTAAAAAATATTCAATTCCGTAAAATATGAGATTAACATTATTTTTTTTCTCATAACTCAAAATATATTCAATCATCTTATGGTGAAAATATAATTCTCTTCTGTCTAATTGAGTGTAATCATCAAATCCCTCGTATTTGTTGAGTTCAAATCTTATTTCGTCGATTTCCCGTATCACTTCATAGTTGCTGGATACTTGTTTGAAGAAGCGATTATATTGAGGTGGAATGTAGATGATGATATTTTTTTCTTCATTGAACAAAACAGATTTGCATCTGAAAATAAAATTAATAAAAAATTCTTAATAAAAAATTCTTAATAAAATAAAATTAAGAAAAAAAAATTAAGAAAAAAAAATTAAGAAAAAAAAATTAAGAAAAAAAAATTAAGAATTAAATTAAAATAATTAATCAATAATCAACCTGTGCCGTTCTTGATGTTTTTTATAGGCAGTTTGCCCTTGAACATCATTCATAAACTTGTTGATTTGGATCCAGAATTCTTGTTCGTCTTTGTGAGTTTTGGTGTTGAGGTTGAATTGTCGCCAGATGTAAAAAGTCTTCATAAACTCGTCATCTTCAATCAGATCGTCGTTTGCGGTTTTTTTTTTCGGTTCCAGACTTTCAATTTCTTTTTTGAGTTTCACGATCTTTTTGTTGTAGTTGGCAATCTCACGGATTAGAGTTTTCACGTTGATATCATCTACCGAAATATCAATTACTTCTGGGGTGTCGTGTTTGTTGTCTGTGTCGATCACGATGTCAGTAGAACTGCTTGAAGTGGAGATTGAAGTGGATGTTGTATTAGTAGTAGGATTGGTGGGATACTTTATTTCAGCGAGATCTCTTTCAGCATTCTGTTTTCTTCGTTTTGTGATTTCCAAATCTGTTTTAAGTTGTTTGAGTTTTAGATCTGATTTTAGTTTAATATCATCTTCGGTTGTGGATTCTTTCGTAGATTTCATTTTCTTTCGTAGTTTCAATGCTTCTTTGGCGATGAACATTCTTTCCTCGTTGTCGAACCAAGTTTGATACGCTTTCTTCATTTTGGTTAGTTGTGGGTTGATGGTGATCATTGCTTCGTCGATCTTTATTTTTTGATTTTTAATTCCTTCGGTTGCGTTGGAGATTTGCTTTTCGATGTAAGAATTCCCACGAGTATTAGTTGATAACTTTTGTATGCGTCTTTTGTAATCATCCGGTTTAAAATTTTTAAATTCATTCTTAATAATTTCAGTGGAATTAATGAAATTATTACTCAGTTGATCGACATAATGATCAAAATCTCCTCGGTTTTCATTTGCTTCATCACCAGAACCGCTTGCGGAACTTGTTGCATCTTCGTCTTGGGTGAGTTTTGTAGATTTTCCAGATCGTGTTGGTTTGGGTATTGGTTCAATTTCATCGTCAGGTTCTCCTTGTTGTTGTTTTTCAACAGTTCCGTATTTAGTTTCCCAGTAAGTTTCGTCGGTGTTCATTCCACTCACTCTGCTTTAATCACCTAAGTGTGTGGAGCAAAAAAAGTAAAGTATCGCACACAGATCACAAAATTTATTAGTATTGGGTTTATTGTTGAAAATAAAAATGAAAATGAATTAAAAGTAAATTAATGCTTGAAAAAACCATCACACGATGGAAAAAGCATTAAAATAAAAATAAATAATGTAATTAATTATTTCTTAGGATTATCTTTTCCAAAATTTGTTAAAAGAGGAGGTTTTTTGAGAGGAGATGCATCGACTATTGTTTTGTAATCATCGTATGCGATTTTAAGACAAATATAATCTTTGCAATCTGAAAAATACATTGTAAGTTGAGTGTCAAGTTCATCAATTTTAGCAATTGTTTCTTCGAATTTTTGTTCAATAAATGATTTTTTTCGTAATACAGTTTTGTAGCAGTTGAGTGCATCTTCCTTCACACGTTGTCGTCCTTTTCTTTTCATTTCTGCCTTCGGTTTTTGGATCCAGTATTTTTGGTAGTTGTGGATTTGATCATTTTGAGTTTTGCTCAGTAAATCGTAAGTTTGTAAAATTCTTTCTCCAAGAACTTTCAAATCCAAATAAAGATCATTTCTGTCAGGTAATGAAGTTTCATCTTTGTTCTCGGGTGGAGATCTTTGGTATTCCGGATTACTGATTTTAATTTCATCAATAATATTTGTTGTCTGTTTGGCAGGAGTTGATGGAGCAGATGAAGGTTGTGATTTAGATGCAAACGGCATGGAACCTTGTGATGATTTTTTATCTTCTTCTTCGTTGTTTTCTTTTGGTTTAATTATTTCTTCTGGTTTTTGTTGTTGTTCTTCTTCTTCTTCATCAACGGGTTGTTTGTTCATATCGATTGGTTCATCATCTTCGTTAATTTCTTCTTCTTCTTCTTCTGCACTTTCTTGTTCATCGTTTGGAGATCCACGTCCTCTTGGTTCTTCGGGTTCTTCTTTTTTGGCAGGTTTTGGAGATGGTTTATTATTTTTAACTTTTACAATCTTTGGAGATACGAGTTCTGGTGGTGGTTCTTCGACTTTTTGAGTTGGTTCTTCTTTTTTTGTTGATTTAATTTCTTTCTTAACAGGAGTTATTTTCTTAACAACTTTTGGTGATGGATTATTATTTCTTCTTGGAGGCAGCATCTTAACGTAATTTATTAATTGTGGCGTGGTTCTGCGCTGATATCCCATAGGTTAGATCACACCTCTATTTATACTGTTTGTCAGTAGGGAACAAGAATACCTTAGGAATATTTTAGAATTTCGTTATATTTCCCTTTGATTTTGGAAAAAAAAATTTAGAATAATTTAGAATTACTTAGGAAAAGTTTAATATCCTTTTTTTTTAAGTTCCTGCCACGCTTTGTTCAGTTTTTCATATTCTGGTGTGTCTTTTCTTGGAATCACAGGAAAACTCTTGCCAGTTTTTGGATTGATGCGATATTTAATTAATCCCATCTTGATGCCTAAATCTTTCCAAGCAGTGAGTGCTTTTGATTTCATTTTCGTCATTCCTTGTTTAATCGGGTATCTTTGTTGTTGATTATTATTTTGTTGTTGATAATTCATTGTTATATTAATCAAATTAAATTAATTTTTTATTCATTTCGATATTGTAATGAGAAATTTAAATAAATTGTTCCAGAACTCGCCCAGACATTATTACATTGTAAAGAAATAGAAACATAAGTTTGTGTTGAACTGGTGATCCTTCCAACAACTAAATAAGTGCTGATTGTGCCATTAATCGTTCCTCCCGTATAATTCACTTGCCCACCAGATGCACTTACTGGCAACTTTAATTCAAAACTCGCTGTGCTATCTGTTCCTGATGTCGTGCATGTGCAACTTCCTGTCCATTGATACGCAGAAGAAATACCCATTATTGATGCATTTCCTCCTGTGATTGAAGATAAGTTTGTTAAATTTTGCGTAGTGAAACCGGCGGAACTTTGATACAAACCGACAACATTTGTCATTACTGTGCTACTTAATTGATACCCAGTTCCACCTAAACTAACTCCAATACTATCCGCACCATATG
>ERZ1292625.1121-Hain-H41-01um-R1-1121-length-34543-cov-14_pt2 | contig 31080 bp, 52 predicted proteins | sample MGYA00564400_ERZ1292625 | MGnify/ENA primary metagenome ERZ1292625 (study PRJEB36523, sample SAMEA6512639) | groundwater metagenome | collected 2019-01-08 | study: AquaDiva: Metagenomics assemblies of 32 groundwater samples
TGAATCCACTGTCCACAGTAGTCACACTCATCTTTTCCCTGTGAATTGACTAGCTTACTAAGTTTTTCCTTTTGAAGTTTAACTTGCTCCTGTAGTAGAGGTAGTAATAATTGTGATTTCTCAGTTTTTGTTCTCTGTTCTTCTATACTTTCCTTTAAAACTACTACTTTTTCCTTGGTCTCAATACCCTCATTTGTGATTTTATCTATTTCTCTCTGGTGGATCTCTGGAGTAGGTAGTTCTTTTAATTTGTTTTTTTGTAATTCCGAATTATTTACTGAGTTTTCTAGAGTTTTTAACTCTCTACTACTACTAACTAACTGTAAATCTAGTTGTGATAGCCTCTGTTTCAGGTAGTCAAGGTGTTTTACCTTCTCATCTTCAACGAGTGACGACGCTCGATACTGTTCTATCTGTTGAATTACTTCAAATAAGTTAATTTCTAAGTTAGAAATAGCAATATCGTAGTCTATTTTCTCAAGATGAAATAATTCCATGAGTAAGTCACTGTGATTTTGATCTAATAACTTGTGTTTAGCTTTAATACCAGTCAATTCTTCCTTGACTGTCTCTTCATACTTCTCATAACGCTCAAGATCTAACATATTCACAAGAAGCTTCTTGCGTTCAGTAGGCTTACATGATAAAAGAGATGCTCTTTCTTGGGGTGCATTCATTGTAATATTCCAAATACTATAATCTACACCTAGTATTTGATAAATCATCTCCTGAACTTCAGAAATCTTACCCTCAAACGGTGTTCCATTGATCTCAAGGTCTAAAAACGTAGAGGTATTACGGTGTCTCTTACGTTGTAGAGAATATGTATTACCTCCCATTGTCCAATTGACGCGAACCCACATGAATTCCTCATTGCTGCGGATAACATCATCAATCCCGCTACCACGTGAATCGGTATTACGTGCTACTCCAAATAAACAATACGTAATACCCTCTAGAATTGAGGACTTACCACTACCATTGCTCCCAATAAATACGCAAAGTCTGGTATTTCGTAGATCAATCTTAGTATCTTCGTGAGAAAAACAATTATGTAGGTATATGCGTTCTATCTTCATTGAATCAACTGTAATTCTCCTGCTAGTTTGATGAGTTCTTCTTTTTCAGAGTCAGTATTAAAGTACTCCTCAAGTGCTGACTTCAATTTTACGTTTCGTGAGAATACTTTGGTATTAAGATTAGCACTTTGTACGAGATTATTTTCACGTGTGACCTCAAAAACCACATTAAAGGAATCTCGATAGTTATATTTTAGTTCTTTTGCTTTAAGCAACTCACCTGGTTGCAAGGTTAACTGTAACCGTACTATCTTATCTTTAATGTCAGTAGTAGGTTGAAGTAAATCCTCTTGTGTACCCTTATATTTAACAAAATCACGTGTAGGTGTTTGAATTAACTCGTATTTTACTCGATTTTTCCACAAAGTAACATCTAAGAATCCTTTATCTTCTTCCTCGCTAAAATCACATCGTGAGATACTTCCACAATACATCGAGAGAGGTTTCTGAGTAATTACTTGATGTTTATGAACGTGTCCCATACCAACGTAAGATAACTCTGGAAACTCTTCAAATAATTTCTTGTCCCAAGATTCTTCTACCGTCTCAGCTTCTACTCCACTACTATACTCACAACCATCAATTAGGGGATGACAGAAAAGAAGTTTGGTATCGTATGTGTTATCTTGTAAAAAAGCACGGATAAACTCACGTGCTTCATCTTGTAACACGTAAGGACCTAGGAATAGAGCAGAAAACTTGTCATCGGTATAAGTTCCATGACTACGGTAGATGTGAATATACTCAAGTTTAAGTTGTGTTGGGATATGAAGTGCTGCTAGTTTGTGATTAAGTGAAGATACATCGTGATTTCCAAGTAAAATATGAGTATGAATCTTGCTCTCATTGAGCCTTTGTAAGCGTTTAACGAACTCTACTTGCTCAAAAATACCTGGAAACTTAGAATGGAATACGTCACCTGCTATGAAAAGATAATCAATACCTTCTTTAATGAGGTAGTCAATCATAAAGTCTACACACTTAAGTACGTCGTGAATTCTTGAATTTTCTCGTGTAATTGGATCGAGCAACCCGTGATTTTTTAAACCGATATGTATGTCACCAGTGTGTACAAATCTGAACATTATTAGTATCCTTATTTATCTATATTGATATTTTAAGGAATCCATAAGAATCTACATATTGAAATCTCTGAGGTTTAGCTTCTATTAAATAGGTCATATCACTAACTCTAAAAGTCTCTTTCCACTAACTGAACAAATCTTAAAACCCAAATATATCAGATCCTTATTGTATAGTCTCCAACGTATTTGTTCTTCACAATCTCTAAAAAATACCTCAAAGATCTGTTTATTAACAAAGGTAAAAATTGAAGTCTGCTTTTCACATACTTGATCTTCTTTTTTATAGAAGAATCCTGGACCACTAGGTATTAAAGTATAGACTACTACAAAATCAGTGACAAAACTAAACTCACAAAGTACATTTTTAATACCTAAATCACAAGAAACATACTCTTGTATACTGTCACTTAAAGCTGTAAATTTATCTAAACTACTCATAGCTAAACTAAAAAACCAGCTTCTGGAAAAATTTCAATTGATCTCGCTATTAGTTCGTCTTCATTTTTATAAAGAAATCCATGTCGTTCGAGAATTTCGCATATGTCACGCTCATTTGGAGTTTCTACTTTCATGTCACCGTAGAAAAAAGCAGAACCTAATTTGTGAGCAAGTTTTTTAAAGTCTGCTACCTGTAAAAGTACTTCTTCTTGATTGGTAAGTAATTCAGACATCTACCAACACCTCCACATTAATACTCCACATTGTTTCTTATATTTCTCTGGAACTGGTTTACACTCATAACACTGCTGTCCGATACTATTAAACCAAGTTGTAATGTTATTCTGATCCTCTCCCTCTATCCCAAAAGGAATATGAGGAGTACCAATAGAATAAGTAAAATTCTTCTTACAATTATGACAAATTCCACGCTTTATACTGTTCATTTCTTTGGACGATGCTGTTCTATGAAATTGTCAAACTTCTGCTTCCACTCATTGCTGGTGGGATAACTTGGTGTATAGTGAATCCGATGATTGCAATTTTTACAATCTAATTCTACACCACCATTAACCGTTGTATTCCCAAACGTAGGATTTCGACATAATAAAGCGTGTTGTCCAATAGCTTGTGAGTACTCGAGCTCATTCTTACAACGAACTCTATCAGTATCTTTATCTTTGTATAGCACTATTCCTTCGTCCTAATCATTGGAAGATCAAACTTGTCGAATGTCTTAACATCCTGAATTTCACACTTTCTCTTGTCACCAAATTGTGTACGAAATGTTTCAAGTTCCTGGTGAATATAATCCTTGATCGAGGATGTCGATTGAATAACTTGTTGAAAAGAAGTAAGTTTTGTTAATTGCTCATTGTAGGTATTCTGTAATTCTGCTTCACTTAGTTTACTCAATCTACGAATAGGTGTATTCAAAACTTGCTCTACTTCAAAATCTTGAAACTTTAACTTCAATAAACCAGCAACAATATCTTCTTGTGTCTCAGAATCCATGATTAACTTGAGAATTTTCTTCTTATCAGCAACAATTTTCAAGTAAGTTTGAGTCGTTTGTAGTTGTCTTTGAAGTTTTTCGATCTTGTACTTAAATAGTCTCTCAACTACCTTGACACGTGTTTCTATCCAATAGGTAAGAAGTTGCTTTAAGTTCAAACGATGAGGAAACTCATCGATGAGTGCTATCATGTTGACTTTAAAAGACTGTACAAGACCTACTGTTTTAACTATCTTTTTCCAAACGATGTAGTAGTCCTCGGTTGTTTGTTTTAACTGAATAACAACTCTCGTATCGTCACCTTTACTCTCATCCTCAATACTCTTAATTTGAGGTACAAGCTTATCGTTAAGTACCTGTACAAATTTTTCAAGCATCTTAACTTTGTCAAGAATACCAAGATGTGTAATTACAATATAACGATGAGGATCATTTAGACGCTTTTCAAGGTGTGCTCTTACTTTTACTCTAACACTTCCATTACCAGTACTGTAAATTTGATGTAGACTTTCGTTACATATCAATCCACCCTTTGGAAAGTCAGGTCCCGCTATAAACGGAAGTAGCTCCTCGACTGTAAGTTCTGGATCTACAAGTAAAGCAATCGTTGTATCTAGTACGTCACCTAAATTATGTGAGGGAATACTTGTAGACAGTCCAACTGCTATACCGCTAGCTCCATTTAGAAGTAAAGTAGGTAAAGGTGAAGGTAAGAGAACTGGTTCAGTAGTACTTCCGTCAAAGTTAGTTACAAAGTCTACTGTATTGTCCTCTACCGCTTGTAAGAGTAAGTGTCCTACCTTACTTAAGCGAACCTCTGTATATCTGTGAGCTGCTGCTGGATGTTCGTCGGTCCCCCAATTTCCTTGTCCGGAGGCAAGGGGATATCTAGTAGTAAAATCCTGGACTAGTCTTACAAGCGCTTCATAAGCACTAATGTCACCGTGTGGTGAGTATTTACCTATAGTTTCTCCAATAACACGTGCACTTTTTCGATGTTGACTATTAGAAAGTAAACCCAAATCATACATAGCATAGAGTAATTTACGCTGTACAGGCTTTAAACCATCATATGCATGTGGAATTGCTCGATCTTGAATAACCTTCAGACTATAAGACTCATAACTACTCTCAATCTGATCTGTAACTGAAACAACACTACTCATCTAGAAAACCTCCTTCTAGCAATAAAACCTAACACTAAAAAAAACAAAAGGATACAAATATATCATGTCCATCCGTCGCTTACTTCTTTCCTTTGTTCACTTATCTCACTAGAAATAAACTCTACTTCTATAAATTTTTTCGATAAAACTTGTGTTATTGGTTCTCTATATTCAAAATTGTGAAAACCTCTCCAACGATCACCAGTATGATACCATACATCCATAACTAGTGCACTCATTAGTTTGTCGTCACAAGTAGTCTCATAACCAATTTGTCTTTTTTGATATAGTAGATCACAAAGATAACAGTTTTCTGACTCTCTCTCGTGACTTATATTAATCTCCTTACTCTTACTAAGTAAACCCTCCGAAAGTATTCTTAAGAAATAGTCTTCATTGTAAGTATATCTATTGAACTTACTCTTGCACCAAATTTTAATAGACCTACGTCTTGCGATAAAACAACACCACAAGACGAATACTACTAATAAAGAGAAATATACAACTATATAATTAACCACTCATAAAAAATCCTTCTTGTATTACATTTATTGTACAAGAAGGATTTTTTACATAAATTCGCTTATTAGATAAGAGAAAGAGTAGACCTCCTCAAGGAAGGATCGCTATCATAAGGTATACCAGCATTGACAGATTCGGGTGTATTTAGCTGTTGTAATTTCATGTTGTTAAAGCGTAACATATTGGTCAAATTCGAGGTAATTGAGTTTAACTGAGTCAATAACATCAAATAATCGTTGTTTGCTTTAACTAACTCATCCTTAACCTCTTGCTTAAAACGCTCATGTCTGGCTTCCGGTGTCTTTTCTAGTCCTTCTTTGAGATCAGATAGAAACTCGTTATTTTTAAGTAAGCGATCTTCTAAGATACTAGTACTCTTAGTAGAAACATAAGGAACCTTCACTAGAGGTCCTTCTTTTTTCCCAGTACGTAGCCATAATCTATCACTTATCTGGAAAGTCTCTTTTCCACGTTTTCCAGCTACAGTGAGAAGTTTTTTACTAACTAACTTGTTTAACAACTGTCTTACTGTACGTTGAGTACCTAATTTATAACCCCTTAACTCCTCTGGAAAGGATCCTCCGGAGATTGCAGCATAAGAACTTATAACTTGAATAGTAGAAAAACTTTGTTTATTTTGAACTAAAAAGAAGGCAAGAAGATGAGCTTCATCATTTGTAAGACTATTTCTAGCTAATTCCTGTGCATATTTAAGTGAATCTAGAATTCTCGTATCTTCAACAGTCTTCAAAATACTCTCTTTCTTTAGTCTAAAAGCTGTATCGTTATTTTTAGTAGTTTTTCTATTAGCCAATTCTTCTTGACTTAAACGACGAACTCTTTTTTGACTAGATAACGGTACATTTTTCTTCTGAGATGTCATTTTTAGCATCTACCTCAATATTGAATTTTAAGTTGATATTCCTAAGAACCTGATCTTTGACAACTTCTCTAATAGTTTGTCTAACTACAAGTTCGAAGGTTGCTCGATCCTTATGTTTGGGTTCGGAGGTTGACAATAAGTAGCTAATCAACTCCTCGCGAACGATTATACTCAAATCCAAATCCTTAAAGCATTTTTCAACCTTTTCTTGGACCGTACTCTGAATACACTCTCTTACTAGATCACGCATCTCGTCATTGGTGATCTTAAACTCATTCATAATTAAATTACGAATAGATTTATAAACATTGACTGGAGAAACTTGTACCATAGCTACACCTTTATCTGGTATTGAGCAAGTATTAAGGAGTTTGGTGTTCTTAAGTCACCAAACTCCTCTATATATTCTAAATTAACGCAAAAAGTAGGTGGTAAAGACGTAATAACGTAAGTGGTTATATCAAATTCAGTCAGAATACTATTCACCGAGTTGATCAAAAAATCAGTATCTTGTTCGAGAATTTGATATAACCATTCACCACCATAGAGTTGGATTTCACTAGTATTTAACTCTACCGGTAAATCAAGCTTGAGAAGTCTAGCTACTAACGAAACTCCTCTTAAGACTCCAATCATTAATCACCACAAGAACTAGGTGAAGAATCGCAAGAGCTACTTGAACTACTATCATTAGAGTAAGAAGAACTAGATTCCTGTGAATAAGATGGGGTACTTGGTTCATGTCTAGTGCTCTGCTCATGTCTAGTGGATTCTGAATAGTGTTTAGTTTCTGGTGCTTCATAGCTGCGAGACTGTTCCTTTGGAGTATAGTCAGTCGAACCTCCTCGTGAAAAACTAGTATTTACACTTTCAACGGAAGAATAAGGAATACTTGGTGTTGGTAATTCTTGAATTGGTTCAATCCATCTATTCGGATAATCACTTACTCCGAACTTTGGATATTGAGTTTCTACTTCTTGATAGACTTCACTAGTATTAGTGTGCTGTACTAACTCCTCAACATACTCTACTGAAGTCTCTAGTAAGTCCTCGGTATCAATATCTCTATCGTAGTCCTTATCTACTAGTCCTCTGTAAACTCGAGTATGATCTACTTTACTGGACCTCTCCGAGCGTTCTCTTTCGAGTTCTTGTGCTTTTCGCTCTTCAGATTCACGTTTAAAGTCTTCACGTGCTTTTACGATGCTAGTTTCAACACGTTGGAGTTTGTCTTGACGTCTTCGATAGAGAAGAACTACTAGGATAAAGAACGAAATTACAGCAAGACTAACTATCGTTAACTCTATGATTACTGGTGTAGACATCATTGGTTTACCTTCCTATCATCATATTCTAAAACACCCATTTTCTCAGCATACATATCTAGTTGAATTTGACGATAAGCTAAAAAATTACTTTGCTCTAGCTCACTAATAGAATTAGAATATGTAGTAACTGAACAATTAGGAGTCTCATAAAGAATTATTTTATGTAGAGTCAACAAAGGATAACTTTTCTTAGTTAAATAATCAATAGCAAGAAAAAGCTCTTTTCCTAAGTTTTCAGCACTTGGATTACAGTAACTATCACCATTTAAACTCATAATCCATAACTTACTGCCTTCTTCTTTACAAAGATTAATAATTCCATTGTCCTCTGGATTGGCAATGAACCCATGGTCCATAAAATCGTCAATAAATTGACAATGAGTTCTTTTAATTTCCTTGAAGTCTACTGCATAGCCTATCTCTTGTATTTGCTCAAAAGAATATGTCAAGTCAATCTTGAAAGAGTGCGAGTGAAAATTGAAGCATTTCATTTTCTCGTTTTTTACACGATGGCCCGCGTCCATCCGATGGGATCTAGTAATATACTGTATCATTCTCTTAATACCTCTAAAAAGCTTTCTCTATCTTTAGTTTGCTTTAATTCTTATACTTAGCTATTGTATTCAATACAAATTTCTCTTGTTCTACGGTAAAAACCTTTACACGTGGTGTACGAAGACACTTTAAGCGATTAATATTCTTCTTATTTGTAATTACCAAAATTGGTGACTCTATAGTTTCTTGTAAAATTCGTATTTTTCTTTTGAATAAGTCACCAGTATAGTCTTTATACAAGCCAGTTACCTCAACTAACAACTCTCCTACTTTAAAGTCAACAACCTTGCGATTAAAATTATACTTATTAGGTGAAAAGCTAATTGTAATTTGTCTAGCAAACTCGATATTGTTAGAAACAAGTAACTCAGAAAACTGTGACTCTAGCTTTGAGTGAAAATTCTCTCCTACACTATTGGTAGTAAGGAATGGTGTAATAACTTTACTCTCGTAGGTTACTAGATTACTCATATTTCTTAAGTCTATCTTCAATTAGTTTCGTAATCTTCTCTACTAATTCTCTCCCCTTGTATCCGTCACTAACTCCTTGTTTAAAGTAAGGATAGTTATAAGTAATTTTATGATATTCAAGTAACTGAAGTCTTATTTCTTCTAAAAAATCTACAAGTAATTGATTTTCCTCTTGTAAAGTTACTAGATCACTCATTTGTTATACCTAGTCTTTGTTTTATTTCTTCGAATTCTTCAATCATCATAAGAGAACTAGTTCTAATACTGTGAAAACCTTGTAAGTCTTTAAGAGTATCATAGAGAAAACGAATATAGTACTCTTGTCTAAGTAAGAATTCAATGAGTACTTTATTGGTTTCATCTTTATCAAGTAAATCACTCATTTATCTTCAATGACTCTATTTCTTTTTGAAAAGCTTCAAATTGTAATGCGTATTCTTCCTTACTTAAGTCTTTAGTAAGCCAATAGCCATAGTCATAATCACGCTTATAGTGAGTAGAAAAAAACTTGTGTATTTTTAGTAGTAGTTTTCTATATAGAACTAACTTCTCCTCACAACTCAGTAAATCACTCATATGTAAGTAACAAGTCTTCTACTTCTTGAAGAATAGTTTGAATTGGTATCTTTTCTACTTGTACTCTAGCTTCTTCTAACATCTGGATATCAACTGTATTTTGATTAGGAATACTAATAACAATACCAACTGCTTGACAATTCTTAGAGGAAGGAGTTGTAGTAACAAAACCATTTGTATTTAAATATACTTGCTGACCAAGTTGAAGTCCATGTTTAGTTTGACTTACTTGAATTCTAGAATTCGGAGATATATAAAAAGCTTCATCTCTTTTCAAGTGAGTCTTTAGTTGACTTTGAATTTTTAATAGAAAGTCTTTAACAACTTTGTCTTTCTCTTGTTCTAGAAGTAAACTACTCATAGTTTTCGAGAAACTCCTTTAAGTCTTCAATAGCACTTTGAATTGGATCAACAAATGATTCACCACCTAATGTATTAAGTGTAAAACGATTAGGTGAGATTACTCCAATAACTATTCCAACAACTTGCTGAAGACTCTTGGGAATAGTTTGTCTACTACACATATTTCCATTGTAAAAAATTCTCTCACCAACTAAGAATCCATGATTTACTTGGTCAATAACAATAGAAACTGCACCAAAATTTGCTAGTGTAGAGAGATTTTTGTTCTCTAATTTTACAAGTAAATTTTGTAGGAAATCCTTAACTACTTTATCTTTTTCTTGTTCTAAGAGTAATTCACTCATTCTCAAAGATCCTATCTATAGCTTGAACTATATCGTGACAAGTAAATCCTGCTTGTACAGTACCAGTCTTAAAATCTGGAAGAACTTGAACATTACCCTTATAGTAGGGTGGTGAGTATATTCTTTTCAAATCTGTTCTTATGCTTTTAAGTAATTCTTCATAGACTTTAAGTTTTTCGTCTCTGTGTACTAATTCACTCATAAAACTTCAAGGCTTTCGTTATTTAATTCTTCTTTGTTCTTATAAGTAAATATACTTTCAACCAACTCTAGCTTCTTAAAAGTTACAGCATTTTCCTTGTGTAAAATCTCAGTAAATGTATACAAAGTTTTCTTTTTATGTCTTACATCTCCACGCAAACAATAACAAGCATGTCGATAGTCATAAACTACTCGACAAAGTATCTTCTTTGTCTTTTTTTCATTTTGAATAGTATACCAAACTAAATCGTCGGTAAAAAGCTTATTACCATCTACATCCTTTTGATGAATATAGTAAAAAAGTCGATAATTAGTCTGATCTTTTTTGAATAAAGTACCACCTATCGCTACCCACGGTGGTGACAAACAAATATTCTTGAAATAAGTAGATCGCAATTGTAGTGCTGTAACTTCAAAAATTTGCTTAACACTCTCTACATAGACTTTAACTAAATCTTTTCTCATTTCTTCTTACACCTACATTGACAACAAATCTTTGAATCAATCGTAGGTATTGTTGGACAAGTAGTTCGGATATCTGTAGTACCAGTTAAACGTTCAGTCATATTGGTGTTACCTTAAAAGCCTTTCTTGCTAGAGCTCTATAATCTCTCTGTGTTCTAATAGGATTAGACACAGCTCTTGCTAATGCTACTCTTAAATCATCATTTGGAACATACCATGTCTCAGAAACTACTTCATAAGTAACTTTGGTTGGTTTGCATTTTATATCTTCTAGTATTAATGACTTCATCGTTTCCAACTATTAACACTAGTTACTTGATAGACTCCATTGGTTTCTGTGTTAATACCTTTCATTAAAAGACCTTGTCCTCTATGAACTCTAATACCATCTATTGTATCGTAATATTCATCTGGTACATATTCATATTCTTCAAGAATAATTAGGTTTTGTAAGGAAACTAGTGGTAAGGTTTTATTTAATTTGTTTTTCATTATTTACTTACTAAATTGTATAAAATTTAGTGGATCCTTATTGAATATACAACTATTATCAACAGTACAAAACCAAACACTACCTTTGTGTAGTAGACCTTCCAATATGAAGCAACTAGCTCCTGTAGCATCCTCAATATTGAGAAAATCACTAGCTCTTTTCCAAGTATTATCGTCTTGTACTACATAAGTTCCATTGTCTGGTCCATCATTTACACGAAGTACTCTATCACCAGGGTTTAACTGAGTATTGTCTTGTATAGAATTTACACCGCTAGTTGTTTGAATAACTCGAACAGGTTCTTTCCAGGATATTCCACTCACTAGAGATGAGATGTAGTCATATTCACTAGTAAAAATAGGATAATCGAGTTTATCTAAGACTTGACACTCTATATTTTCTATAGTTATCAAGCAAAAATATCCTCAATTGTTTCTGTATTGTCTTGTATGTGAGTAATAATTAATTCGGGTGTACTCTGAGTTCTAGCTTCGCGTTTCTTCTTATAGTAATTCTGTCTATACTCTGCTGTCTGATTTTGTCTATTATCGTAAGCACACTTTTTACCACAAAATCTCTGCCTAGAAGTTGTTTGTGTAAAAAGCATCTTACAGGTCTCTAGTTCACAAGTTGTAGTTCTAACTGTCTCTGGAGTATCTTTAAATAAAATACGTCCAGGTTCTTTCTTTTTCTGCTTAATAATCTCTTTGTCTAGCTCTAGACCAGCAGTTTTGTGTAAAAAACAATACTTCTGACTACCTTTTCCATTACTTTTTACACCTAATTCCTTATTACATACCAAACTTGTCTCTGGTACTACATACTGACAATATCTTTTTTCTGGTGGCTTTACAATCTTCTTACCAGGCATATCCTTTCGAGTAAATTCCCACGGTCTAGGCATAGAACAACACTCCTCATGACATAATCAAATACTTAATATAAGTTACTGTAATACCACTAGTAAAAGAAACCAATATCGCAAGAAAAATACCAATTAAATTTAGACTTCCTTGAAAATCTAATAATTCTTCTTCAATGTGTTCCAGTTTACTTGGAACAGCTTCGATTTCTTTTACTTTCATTAAACTAATCATACTATAAACTCCTTCTAAACTACCCAGATGAAGTAATTATAGTAAAAGATCGATGAAGAAAATACTTAAAAGATAAAGCTTTTATGAAATTTCAATGAAAATTACTAAAAACACCTTATTTTCTAGTGTCTATAATAATACACTACATCCTTTTTTAATATCTCAAAAAACCTTTCAATTTGATGTACCACTCTATGTCCTTGCTCAAATAGTTCTGTTATAGGATGTAGAGTATTATTTACGCTATCAAAATTTGTATTTGTTCTAGCCTCAAGATTATCCTTCTCGAATTGAAGTCGTTGTAAGTCTTTTTCAAGTTGCTCTACACGAAAAAGAAGTTTTTCTTCAGTAGTTAGTAAGTCACTCATTCATCTAGTTTCCACTTCTCATGGGTTTGTGAAATTTGAATGTCTGGAGTTCTTATTTCTGTTGAAGAACTATAATTATAACTAGAGTTAGAGTTAGAGTAAGCTCCTTTTATTTCCCTAGAATTCTTAAACTGTAGTTTGTCCTTAAGATTAAACAAAATTTCTAGAAAATCTTCTGCTTGATTCAAGCGTTCAACTACAGCATTATGCTCGTCTACTCTAGCATTCAAGAATTTCTTAATTCCAATAATCTCTTTCTCTAATTTAAGTACTTTTACTTGTAACTCCTCATTTTCCTCCAATAATTTCGACATTTTCTAGTTTTAACTCCTGTTCTTCTTCAATATCTACTGAAACTATATCGTTTACACTTCTATCATCAATATCCTGTGTAATGGTACGAAGAATATGTTCTCTTCTTTTTTCTGTATCAACACCACTCCATTTCTCAAGCGTGGAATTGATAATATCCTCGACACCATCGGTAGTTACTTGTAAAAGTTGACGATTATTGTAATCCATTGTGGTATTATAAAGCTCGTCCGCATTCATCTCACCTAATCCCTTCATACGAGTGATTAGACAAGATTCTTTCTCTTTTTCCGTTAATTTACTACGGAATTCTTGTAAATCACTATCAGCTTTCAGATAATGAGGTACTTTTTTATAGATTATTCGGTAAAGTGGAGGTTGAGCAATATAAATTTTACCCTCATCAATTAATTGACGAAGATGAGTAACAAAATAGATAAGAAGTAATGCTTTAATATGTTCTCCATCGTGATCAGCATCTGTTAGAATGATAATTTTGTTATATCTAAGCTTGGTAAGATCAAAACTAGTACCAATTCCAAGAGCAACAAGAAGAGAAGAAAGTTCTTGATTCTTAAGTAATGCTTTTTCATCAACTTTATAAGCATTAATCACCTTTCCCTTGAGTGCTAGAATACTTTGATACTTATTGTCTCTCTCTTTACAAGCGCTCCCTGCTGCTGAAAGACCTTCTACTATAAATAACTCACATTTTTCTGGATCCTTAGAAGAACACGATGTAAGTCTCCCTGGTAACAGTACAGTACTATCAATTCTATTACGGACACTTGCTAATTCTTTCTTCTTATTAGCACTCTGTCGGATACTAGCAAGTGTATAAGCTTTTTGTAGTACTTCCTTTGCTATATCCATATTATCAGTAAAATACTTGATAATTTCAGCATAGAATAAGTCTTTTAAGCTAGTTCTTACATCTGTATTATTGAGCTTCTGCTTTGTCTGTCCCTCGAATTGAGGATTCTGATGAAGTAACGTAATAATAATACGTAATCCCGTACGAAGATCTTCACCTAGAATATTAACATCTTCTTTGATTGTCTTTGTTACTGAATTAAAGTCCATAAGTGCTTTAGTAACAGCAGTTTTAACAGCAGTAACATGAGTACCGCCATTTCGAGTATTGATGTTATTTACATAACTCCAAACTACTTCATCGATCGCATTTGTCCAAACAAGTGCTACTTTACAATCATACATTTGACTCTGAATATAGAACTCACAAACTTCATGTAGTTTTTCCTCAGTAGTAAGAGAATCCTCTACTAATTGCTTAATTCCATTATCAAAATGAATTTCTTCCTTAGTGCCTATACGTTGATCTACTAAAATAAACGTAAGTTTTGAGTTTAAGTAAGCAATTTCCTTGAGTCTACCCTTAACTGTATCATATTGAAACTCAGTAGTTTCAAAGATTGTGTTATCTGGAGTAAAAGTAATCTGAGTTCCAGTACGATTACTCTTAGTATCTATTTGTTTTAATGGATAAAGTGGAGTTCCACATTCGAATTCTTGTTTAAATATACCTTCCTCACGTCGAACAACTACTTCTAAACTACTAGAAAGAGCATTTACAACTGATACACCTACTCCATGTAAACCAGAACTTACCTTATAACCAGTTTTTCCATTACCAAAAAACTTTCCACCAGCATGTAGTCGAGTTAATACAGTCTCTACAGTAGAGACACCAGTAGTTGGATGTATATCTACTGGAATTCCACGTCCATTGTCAGCAATCTTTGCATAGTTGTCGGATAATTCGACAAGTATCTTATCACAATGTCCAGCTAGATGCTCATCGAGTGAATTATCTACTACTTCCTGTAAACAATGATGTAAGCCATCAGTATTTGTACTACCAATATACATAGCAGGTACTTGTCTAACTGGAGCTAATCCCTCGAGTACTCGAATATTTTCTGAGGTATATGACATTAACAAAAAATTCCTTAGAGTGATAATTTAATTATACTAAAAAGAAAACTTCCAGAAAATTGTTAATTCTCTGGAAGAAAAGAGTATATTCTAGATCTTTGATTATAAGTCTTTTGGTGATCTCTTTTTTGGTAACTTAGGAGTCGATGTATGACTATCTTGTGTTTTTTTCTGTATTCGACTAATGTCTCTCATTGGATTAGCTCCGTATTCATCGAGAATACGTTGAGTAGCTGTATCACCACTAGGTAAAGATCTCTTCTTTGTTTTTACCGTATCTACTTCAGTATCAAATTTACCTTTTTCACCACGCTGAAGTGTATCGCGATACTTAGTAATAGCGGACTTCTGCTCAATATAACCTTTACCAAGGAGAATTATCTTTTCTTTGAACATATTAAGCGGCTGAATAAACTTATCATACTCTTGACTTACACTAGGATCAGATAAGTTGGTTGCACCCTTAATTTGTTGTAAGGATCTAATAACTATATCAATACTTCCAAGGACTTTTCTTAATTCGTCTGGTACCTTATTGATTGTATTGTAATTTTCAAGAAAAAACTTACGTAAGTTTTCTGAGCTAATAGACTTATTAGTGCGAAACTCAAGCAAGGTCTGAGCAAGTGGATTAATTAACTCATCAATCGCTTGAAAGAATGCTTTTAAGGATTCTTTTACCAGTATTTTCTTATCTTCAATACGTCTCATAAACTGCTGTAAGTTAACTGGAAAACCACCGGGGCGTGGTTCATCCCATCTTTCTTTCTCAACACGTTGTCCAGGAAGGAAGAAATAAGCTGGATCATCACCAAGTCCAGTAGTTTCAGCGTCAGCTTTAGGACGAACTTCTACTTGTCCACTATCAACTTTATTCTTTAAGTCTTGTAAAGTACGTAAACTCTTCAAAGAAGTTCCCAAGTCACGTGCTTTTAGATTGGTAATAGTAGGATCATTCCAAAGTCCTTGAAGTTGTCTTAAATAGGTAGAAACAGTAGTAGCATAGATGTAAATATTGTTTACTCTTGAACTAATATCTTTTACCTTACCGGTATTCTTGAGAGTAGGAGGAGTTTTTTCGTCCTCACTTGCTCTTAAACGAGTTAACATATTTATTGTCCTATCACTACAAGTTTTTGTCTATTTATATGCAAATAGTCTTCACAAACACTTCTTATAAGGTCTGGAGTTATATCGTTTAAGTAACTTAACTCCTTAAATACCCAATTACTATTGTCATATAGGATAGATTGTATATAATTACCTATAATTCTCTCGAAATCCATAGTTTTTAAGGAGAAATTACTAAGATATAGTGTCTTTAATCCATCTAATTCACGATTATCTAGATTTTTACGAGTAAGAATCTCTAATTCTCTGTTAACTATGTCAATAACTCGTTGTCTATGAGTAGTATCTGTCTGTAAATTAATACCAAAGAAGCATCCATTGTTAAATAAGGTCGAGATCTGTGAATGAATACTGTAAGAAAGACCTTCTTCATACCTTAACTCTTCAAATAACTTAGAAGACATGCGTTCCGAGAGTTTTAAAGTCAATAAACTGAAAATTATATGTAAAATACTGAAAGGTTTATCGGATCCATAGCCAAAACCTATCAAGCTCTGCGGAGAACTTGTTTTTTTATGTATTTTCGACGAATTTTCCTTCAAAATACGTGTTTGAAAGCTTGGAATCGACTTTCCACGTAGAAAATACGTATCATTTAAGTGATTTAGTGTTTTTTCTAGTCTCTTATCGCCAATTCCCACTAAAAACACTGTATTTTCAGTAAAATACTGACGATGATAGCGTCTAGCAATAGAACTACTAAGTTTTTCTATTTCCTGCTTACGAGCCTTCGTTTTTTCCTCTAAATTACCAATAACCAACTCTCTCCACAAGTATTCTGACAGTAAATTACTAAGAGAACTATCATATTTAGTAAGTTCTCTTAGTAAAACTTGTTTTTCTAGTTGGACATCATTAATTCTAGGTTGTAATTCGAATAAAGTATGTAAAAACAATGAAGAAACACTAGAAAGAGTAGAATATGGTCCTATAATTAGAAAATAAACGTAGTCTCGACTAGTAACAGCACGTAAAATACCACCTTGATACTCTATCTTCTCAAGTGCTCCACTAGTATTAAGTTGTTTGAATACTAGGTGTTCAATTAAATGTGAGACACCTAGTATTTCTTCTTGCTCATAGTAGTTTCCAGCACGAAAAGCAAAGCAAATACAACCAAGATCTTGTACTTTAGTAGCTAAATGTACACAATTACTACGTTTAAAGTGATCTTTGGTTGAAATTAACACGTTCTATCCACAATCCGTACATTTGAGTCCAGTTTGGAGACTAAAATCCTCTTGCTTCTTAACTTCTTGTTGCTCGATACTTACTCTTGTCGTTAAAAACTCTTTTAAAGCTTGAGCAACAGCATCGGGATAGCTTTTAATTACTTTTCTTCCGTTCCAAGTAGGAGTTGCTCCGTGGATTCCTTCTAAATGATGTACAATAACATCCGGACTTACACCTTCTTGAAGCATTCTACTGGCTAATTTACCAAGTGCTTCACAATTAGCTGTTGTATCACTTCCAGACTTACCTACATTTACAAAAATTTCAGCAGGCTTATTGTCTTGTTGATTTACTGTAATATAAACTGACTTATTGTCGTATTTATACTGATAAGTCATACCTGGAAGTGCAAATCCTCTACCAACAACCTTAGTTTCTTGTTTGGTTTCAGCTTCTTTAAGGTTAAGTACTTGAATATTTTTACAATTGTTACGATAAACAGTAACTCCCTTACAACCTAAGTCATAAGCTAGCATATATGCATCTTTTATCTGTGAAACAGTAGCATTTTCTGGAAAATTAATTGTTTTACTTACAGCACTATCAGTCCACTTCTGAAAAGCTGCTTGCATTTTAATATGCTGAGTATAATCTAAGTCATAAGAACAAACATATACTTGTCTTACTTCCTCGGGAATCATAGCCAAGTGTTGAACACTACCCTTTTCAAGACAACTACGAATGTCGTCTTCAGATAAACTAAAATCCTTGAAAAGCTTCTCAAAATATTGATTTAAATTAAATTGAACTGCTCCATCCAAGATTCTTGACTCAAATCCAGGTCCAAACAAGGGTTCCTCTGCAAAGCTTACATTCGGAATACGTGCAGTAGTACCAGTAGGTGCAACAGTGACCAATGTACTATTACGCATTCCGTATTTCTTAAAAGTATCCCATAGATTAAAGCGATCAAGAGCATACTTTAAACGTGGAGATAAATACCAATCGGGACACTCTTCATGATAAATACTTTCTGAGAAAAACGGAAAGCTTTCTCTTTCTTGTGCTCTTTCTATTGAACGTTTAACTGCATGACTATATACAAACTGCATAATTTCTTCTGCTACTAGATAACTCTTATCGCTTCCGTAAGCAACTCCAAGTAGAAGAAGAATATCAGCAAATCCCATAATTCCAAGTCCAATTTTACGTGAACTCATACACATATGTTCAAGCTCTGGTAATGGATACTCATTAACGTCAATGACATTGTCGAGAAAATCAATACCAAGTGCTACTGTTTCCTCAATCTTACTCCAATCGATAGAATAAGTACCAGAGCTTGAGTTGTAAATCATGTGATTAACAAGATTAATATGACCTAGATTGCAAGAGTCCCAGTCATGCAAAGGCTGTTCACCACAGGGATTCGTTGCATCATATAATCCCTTAGAGGGGAAAGGATTATCTACATTCATTCTATCTACAAAAAGAATTCCTGGATCTCCAGTTAACCAAGCACCTTTAGCCATTAGATCAAGTAAATAACGTGCTTTCTTAGTACCTACAACGAGTCCATCTTTAGGTGATACAAGATCAATAGTCTCATCATTCTTAACTGCTTCCATAAATTCATCGGTAGCAAGTGTACTGACATTAAAGTTCGTGAGAATTTTGTTTTCAGTTTGATGTCTTTGTTCACCATTGGGATCTTTTTCAAAGTGTTTAAGATATTCAGAAGATTTAAGTGTAATAAAGTCTTCAATATCAGGATGCGTTACTCTAAAGGTAGCCATATTAGCACCCCGTCGAATTCCACCCTGCTTAATTGTCTGAGTATCAACGTCGAATGATTCTAAAAACGAAATAGGACCAGAAGTTGTTCCAGATCCATTGCTAACTGTTGCATTCTTTTCTCTTAAACGCGAGAAACAAAATCCAGTACCACCACCACAGGCTTGAATTACAGCAAGTGCTGCTTTAGCATGATAAATTTGACGAATACTATCATTAACTGGAATTACAAAACAAGCACTCAAAATAGCACCATGAGTACGACCAGCATTAGCAAGGGTAGGAGTATTAGGAACGAAATCTAGTTGGCTTAAACACTTAAAGAAACGTTTTTCATTGATTAAGGGATCAATTCCATATTTCTTATCAGCACTTGCAATATTACTAGCAACTCTCTTAAATAAATCCTCGGGTGTCTCTACTAATTCTTTTGTTACTGGATCTTTCCAAAGAAAACGCTCCTCAAGAATTTGTACAGCGTTTGGATGTAGGTTCAAAGTCATACTCTATCTAATACTCCTTATTTATACCATTGACACTTTGTATTCATACATGTTTTTTCATTTTTTAAATCACGACAACAACTCAAACAAATTTCCTCCTCTATTAAAGGACAAGAATAGTCTTCAGTACCACTACAAACATTACATGATATGTTATATTTAGAGTCTAACGCTTTCAGGTTTTTCAAATTACCAGAGACTTCACAATTCTTCAAACCTATTAAGGATCCATAGTTCTTGAGGGTATAGTCGTTGAGACTCTTCACAGATTTGTTATACCTTTGGAAGTAAATATTGCACCGTTATACGAGTATCACTAACAGGTACAGGTGTAAAAATTATAGTATCTCCATCTAGAACATATTCAGAGCTATTTTGTGATAACCCCTGCTCGTAGAGAGATACTCTTTGATCAAGTGGTACAGCACTTATAGTAAAAGTATCATTAATACCATTACCAGTGAAATACTCAGTTTTAGTTAGAGTTTCAAGTGGTGTTATACTATAAGGATTTGCTACTATATCGAATTGATAGTAACGACGTATAGGAACTAAATTACTTAAATCAAGTGTTGGTGGACTACCAAGAAACTCAACTACTGCACGCTTGGAATAATCTAATTCACCGGGAGTCGCATCATCTGTTGTACGAAAACGTAGAAAAACTCTTAAGTTACTAGGAATTACAGTAGTATCAAGAGTAATTGTCTGCCAAAATACAGCTTCAGCTCCGTCCAGGAGTGGTGAAGTCCAATAAGAAGTTGTACTATAAGGCTCTGTAAAAGTAATATCTAGCCAGTCTGATTGAGCAAGAATTGTATCAGAATTAGTTTCAAGTGTAAGAATAGAGTCTAATCCCGTACTAAAAGTGCTATCACTAGCTATCAACGTAGCTCCTACAAACATATAAATCGACGATAAACTACGAATTATTCGGATTGTAGGAGTAGTAGTTGCACAAAGAGTAGTAACACTTTTCCTTAGGATGGGGATACCGTTAACATCTTCTATACTTTCAAACCAAAAGTTATTAGTACCACCTATATTAAGAATTCCAATCTTAATATCAGTATTACCACCACTTAAGTGTACATAAGTGGAATTATCGGTTCCAAGTGAAGTAATATCTAAATTAACAGTAAAATCAGTATTTAAAGTGATTGGTGGATTTAATTGTAGTATCGTAGTACTAGCAGTAGCTAATTGTCGTAGAAAACTAGCATTTTCTACATTACTACCACTAACGATGCTCCATCTATCTGGTTGAATCAAGGAATCATTAAAACTATCACTATAACTTAGACTCTCCCAAACACCGCTATTGTAAAAAGTATTAGAGGATTTTGTCGTATTGACTTGGTCAAAGTTTGTAATAGTAAAAATAGCCATATGAAAATACCACTAGTAAATAAGAGAAAGAAGATTGGTTGTAAGTCTATCTAAGACTCTAAAATCAACTTTTTGTGGACTATTTTGGATGTAACCAGCTATTACAGTACTCAATCTGTTAACTTCCGAGTTAACAAGTCGTGAACTACTAGTGTTAGCATTAACTGTTTTCATACAAGATACAACTTCATCGAGCATCCACTTTGTACAATCATCAAACGTATGATTAGTTCGTGAAAATACTCGAATTCCCTCTGATAAGGATGCTAACTTATCTTGAACTTCACCATCATAGAGTCGATCATACCAATCATTGATAAATCGGCTACGATCTCTAACTGAACCAAAACGCTTACTGCGAGCAATTGTATCCACGATTGACGCTGTCAGATGATTTATATCACGATCGGTTTCTAAGTCTAACTCTGGAAATAACAAAGAAAGTCGTCTTTCTCGTGTTATCTTATCCTCATTAGGTGTAGTAGCTTGATCTACTATAATCTCTGAGATATCATATTGCACATCTGTATGTGCAATAGAATCTTCTTCCGCGTAAAGTCGACTCATTAGTCACCTCCTCCACTACTTAGAATTATTCTATTAATATCAAACGACTCTAAAGTCGCATAACTTAACTGCTTTTCTAATTGGGTAATAGAGGAAGTAAGTGCTTTAGATAGTTCATGTAAAGCATTGGAGGCTGCTACTGCTTCATCGGGGTGTGCAGTTTGATAAATTCTCTTATTAATTGAGTCAATAACTTGGTCTATATTGTTGACCATTACATAGGTAGTTTCTGTACTATCTGGAACAGCATAACCTTGATTTGTCAAACGTGTACTATTAGCTAGAAAAAATAATTCCGGAATACACGCTTTGTCCATTAGCTGAATGAGTGTCTTACTCAAAACAGTAATGTCAGCAAGTGCTGCATTTAATTGTTGACTCAAAAAGATGTTAACCATCCATAAAGCTCTCAAATTCATATTTAGTATAAAAGTCTAAAGCATTTTCAGATCTAAAATCTATACGCTTTAACTCATACGACTTATGATTAATAGGAACATCCGTAAGTATTTTAACCAATTGCTTATTTCTAGCAACTAAATCTTGATTGACTGTTAAGTTTGTGTTTACGACACCGGTGACATTGCTTAAATTAGTATACAAGTTTTCAACTGTTAAGTACTCCTGTACTAATCTCTTTCCAGTAACCTCACCAACTCTTGGAACTCCAGGTATATTGTCACTAGTATCACCAGTAAGTGCTTTAAAGTCAATCATATTAATTGGATAGAAACCATACTCTTCAATAAAAGTCTTCTCAGTATAAACTTTACTCTTACCACCACGGGAGGGCTTAATAACAAAAATACTCGGTTGAACTAGTTGTGTGAAGTCTAAATCACCACTTAAAATGTAAACATCAAAGTCTTTTTTGTAGTATTCAGCAAGAGTACCGATAATATCATCAGCTTCATGTTCTTCCTGACTTTTAACTGTAGGTATAGCAAGTGCTCTTAGTAGTTCCTCAGTTAAGTTCCACTGCTGAGAGAACTCAATCTTTTCCTGCTCAGTTCTCTTGTCTTCTTTAGCACGTTGTCCCTTATATTCTGGAAATAATTCAAGACGATGCTTACTCTTACAACTATCATTAGCACATAGAATATTATCTATTCGATACTTCTTAAAAGTAGCATAAAGAGCCTTTAAAAACCCATACACACCATGAACTAGTGTACCTTCACTAGTTCTTAAGTCTGCTCGCATTCCATATGTAGCACGGATTAGCAGATTGTTATAGTCTACAAGTAGCAATCGATCTCTTGCTTGTAAATTCCAATCTGTTTCTCCAGTTTCCCAGTCAACTTCACTCATCTTTGATTTTCCTTCTTTCTATAAAAGACAACTGCTCGAGTTAAGATACCATCCTTATATTCGGTTGGTAAAATGTTTACTACTTCAATATCATAATCTTCATTTATCCAATAATAAATATCATCTTCAAGCTTCTCTCTACTATGACTAAACTCTTTCTTACTAACATGACCTGTCATAAATACTCCTTTAATTCGTCCTCATCTATATTAGAGAAAAATTCATATAGTCTTATGTATTCCTTATACTTAGCACGTTTTTTCTTGCGTTCTTTCCAATATTCTCTCTTTTTCTTACGTCGTTCTAAGATTTTAATATAACGATCAATACAACTGGGATTCTCTATCCAACTAACTGGAATAGCATACTGAGAAGATACATCATTATCATAGCCACTCTGTGTATAGGAAAGATAGAACTCTGCACAATAATACTCTTTACTCTCATGAGTAGTTTTCCAACTACCTTGAAAGTACTCATAACATGGAGATGGTGCATCTTTATCTTCTAGGCTACTAGGAATTAGGGTATCGTTATTCTCTTCTTCTGCTTTTACTTTCTTCGCTAAAAAAAGACAAAGTAACTCAGAGAACTTATACTCATCTTTTCTCAGTAAAAAACTCATACAAATGTATGTGTCTTTATAATTCTTGTCCTACTGTGATCGTGTTCTAATTTATCATTTAGTACCGTAGAGCAAAAATGTAGATACCAATCTTGGATATTGAAATCAGTATCGAGTTCTAGTCGTGATAGAATAGACTTCAAGGTAACTTGTCCAATGTTCTTATTTTTGTTTAAATTAAACGACTGTTTTGCTAAGAACTCACTCCTAGGTCTACAATCACCTCCAACTGGAACTATGAAGCCATCTATAATACCACTTAGATTTTTAGAGAAAATAACATTATAGCCTTGAATCATAATATACACTCCATATATTAACATACTTTACACATAAAATACAAAAAAAATGGAAGTATTTCTACTTCCAAAGTCTAGGTACTAAAATACTAGAGAACTCTTAAATACTCATTCCACTACTAGAGCCATGAGAAGTATTCATATATGCACCACTATATTGACTTGCTGGTTCTGCTTTCCAGAAAATTATCTGAGCTACCCGTGCACCACGTTCTAGACGAATAGGATTATGAACAATTAGATTTCCACCAAGTACACCTTGAAATCCTGGATCCCAGACACCAGTAAGAATCTGTACACCCGCTCGTACAAAAGTACTACGTTGAATGATAATAGCCATAGCATCCTGTGGAACAGTAATAGTTTCCTTAGCATCCCACAAATAATAACCTGGCTTCAGCATCCAGCCTTCTTCCATCGTAATTACACTAGTATCAGAATGAGTCTTACCGCGTTTTGTAGCTTGTACTTTTTTAAGTGGTGTCATCAAACGATAGTCAGCAAGTTGTCTATCGTTTTTTCCGATAGCAGACTCACTATCGGGTGCAAATTCATGTAGCTTATCGATCGTAAGATCAATACCTACCTGTTGGATTTGATTGGGATCTAAATTACCTACGATAAAATTTCCATCAATAAGACTTCGGGGATTTACTACGGTCATTCTCTTACCTCGAGTTCCATACTATAAGTATTTGCAAGCAACTTCAACTTACTAGCAAAATCCCAATAGTCATTTGCTTGATAAGTACTTGGACGAGATAGCTGTAATCCATAACCTCGACGTCCAACTAGAGCTTCAATAGAATGTAACTCGAAACCTCGAGGAAGAATATTTTTAATATCTTTCTCGAGCTGTGTTTGTGTACGCTGAGAAACATCCAAGACTTTGGTTGTAAGATTCCTTAGTTGAACAACTCCATTGTGACTCAAAGATACTTGAATTTGATCATTTTGTTGCCACCCCATCTCCTTCAAGAAAACTTGTTCTAGTTTTAGACTACCATCCTCTAAAAGAGTAGTACGATGTGTAAGACTACGCATTATCTTCTTTCTAATTCCTTTGCATATTTAGAAACGTCATGTTGTATTTTTTTTGTTTGATTCAAAAAGATAGTAATCATTAGAGTTACTACTCTTGATCTAGTAGTATTATTCTTTCTACACCAATCATCTAGTTCTTCTATTTGACTAGGAAGTGCATTGATACTAATACTCTTTAACTCATCTCCAGGTACGTTCACAAGGTATATACTCCGATGGACGTTTTCCAGACTCAGCGGTTGGGTTAATGCTAATACCACCACGTGGCATAAAATAACCCTCTACACGTAACCATACTGGATTCATAAGTTTACTTAAATCATCATGAATCTTAGCTACTACTTCCTCGTGGAAATGACCTTCGTTTCGAAAAGCAAAAAGATAAAGTTTGAGAGATTTTGACTCTACCATCGTTTTACTCGGTACGTAGTCAATATAAAAACGTCCAAAGTCAGGTTGTCCAGTTTTAGGACAATTAGCAGTGAATTCTGGACAATCTAAGTTAACAATCTGTACTCCCTTACAAGGAGGAGCTTCAAATGCCTCTAAAATATCGTCTTTTGTACTAAGAACGTAGTTTGTACTACCTTCACCAAGCTTTTTAAGTGATTCACTTCGGTGAGTAACTGTATTTACCTGAGTCAGAGCACTAGTTTCTACGAGTTTTACTTGACCAGTATTCGAGTCAATACCCATTAGTTGAGTACCTGCTTCTGTTTTACTTAAATTCCATGCTTTATTGTTATCGTCACTAATCCATGGATTTTCTCGTTCCTCATAATGATGTACCATTCTCTAACTCCTATCTATTTTGTATGATCCAAAGTTAAAATTTGGATTCTGATTTGTTTGTATGGTATTATTATATCTCTGCTCAAAAAATACAACATTATGACCATCATCCAACAGTATATCATACTGTTGGATTTTCTTAGTACTACCATCTTTCAAACGTACAATATAACTCATTGTACCAGTTTGTTTGATTACATAAGCTGAATGAAACTTACCTTCTTTGTCACTAACATATCTTCTTAAAAGTGGATTTCGTCCTCTACTAGTAGGAATCTTATAACAACATCCATAAGTCTTACGAAGTCTTGATTTTACAGGATCAGAATTATTCATAGCCAAGGGTATATTTAAACTAGAATATTCTAGATTCATTTTGTCTAGGTTAAAATGAATCTGTGCACTTGTAGTAGTATTTACCACAAAACCTTTTTCACGAAGAAAGAGTACTAACGTTGAAGGGAATGGATTTACATTTTGACCGGGTAAAACATAAACATTTTTGATCTTTCTCTTGTGTAAATTAACAAGTCCAAGCTTAGACTCAGTATCACAACGTTCACAGAGTTGTAATGGTAAAAAATGAAAAGACAAATCTTTTTTACCATTTAAAAGAAAGGAATAATATAAGGGACCCTTACTCTTACACTCATTACAACGGAACTCTGAATAGCGGAGACGAACTTTTTCTCGGTAATGATACCACCATAGATCAATAGAATCAGAATTAAATTTAAGTTCTGTTGGTAATTGGTTAGAGAAATGAGCAGTATTAATACAAATCTCATCAAATGGAATAAAAAATTTGATTCGATTAATTACAACTTCCCAGATTCTTAGATAGTTACCAACGTAAGTTCTTGCTTGTAGTATAAGAAGATCTGCTGGTGTAGTCTTTTCTGTTACGTTTTCGTAACGATCAATCATAAACATTGGCTTTATGAGTTGCTTCTTACGACTTTCTTTCTCGTCCAAGTAAATTTTACAAGAAAACAACTCATTTTTATGTTGATCTACAACACAACAATAAACCACTTCTTTTTTAAAGTACAAATTTAAAGTATTTTTAGTGGTAGTATGTCCACTAGGTTGTTGAAGTTGAATAGTGTATGGTGTATAGAATATTCTTCTAGCTTTACCTTGCTTAATAAGTTTTTTAGCTTTTTGTGCAAGAGTAGGTTGAATAGATTCACCACGCATGTTTTGGACGTAGACCATATCCATTACCCTCGGGACTGGATCCTCTCTACGTTGAGGTGAATCTATTATATAAGTTCCAAGAAACTTCTTGAGTTGTACTGGTATAGATTGCTCAAGCTCTAAATCTTGTACAATACTGAGAAAAGGAATGGTGGTGTTATTTACTCTATTTTTAGGTTGAGCCAAGATACTCTCTTACTCCAGTAATGAAGTCATAGATTTTTGTATGATACTTCTTATCGATAGTACGATGAAAGTCCGAGGGTGTGCTAATCTTATTATGTAAAAATTCTTCTAAGTCATCTAACCAAAGATTACTAACCTCTAGTGGATATACACAATATCCCTGACTATCATTACTTAACTTAACCAACGTATCAATCTTATGTTTCTTATAATAGTAAATTTCATAAGGAAGTGACCAACCAAGTAGATGAATTGGTTTTTCAAGCTGGTCAAGATGTGCTAGCATCTCCATAACTTGAATACGAGTATAGCATTGAGCAACTGACTTAGTAAGAGGCTTCATAAGTTGTTTATCGGAGAACATCGATTGGACAGACATCATAGCTCCATGAACCACCGGAAGTAAAAAATTTATGTCATAAGGAATAGCAACTACATCAATATACGGATTCTTAGACATCCAAGTATAGCATCTTAACCAATCAGCTAAAGTACTTCCTTGTGCTACTCCAATGATTTGAAACTTATCTTCGACATTGGTTTCTACAAAATATAAGAATTCTTCTGTATTTTTAAGAGTATCGTCAGTATTTCCAACAACATCTGGTGCTATTACATGTGTAGCTTTAATATCACCAGCATTTGCACATAGAGTAAAAATATCTACACAAGACTCCTCATGTGCTCCATTATCTAGGAGAACTACACGACCACTCTCAGATTGTTTTTTGAAATAGTCTCGGTAAGGTGTATGTGGAGTAGCCATTTTTTCATTTAATTGACGTTCTTCTACTAATACATGACATAGAGCAAAATCAAAGTCACCTAACGTACTAAATTGCTCTAAATACTGAACTGGACTAATAATTGCAAGTTCCATTATTTCTCCTTGAGTTGTAACCATGAAATATTATAAAGTAAAACTACATCAACAATTGCTTGTACTCTAAGATCAGATTTGGAGTACTTTTGATATAATTCACTAATTGTTCCAAACACATTGAGCTTAGCATCGTACCCTAGCGAAATTAAAATTTGAACCAATGTATTTTTAATTTCGCTACTACAAACGATCTCATATCCTGGTCTTTGTTTTTGATATGTATCAAGTTGTTGTACTAATAAACTAGTACAATCATCGTAGGTTACAATTGTACTCATTTAGCTTACAGCTTTAAACGAATCTTCTACACAATCAATGTACTCGTCTACAAACGAATTAACAATCCACTCACGAACTTCTTCTTCGTAGACTTGTTGTGATTTCTTCGAGTACTGGTTTAAAATATCTTTTAGACTAACAATACTAACATCTTTTGGTCCATTTTTAGAGTCTAGATTATAGGCAAAATGGATAAGACCAACTCCAAAACTAGGAACTGCAATACTTACTGAGAATTTCTTTCTTTCAAATTTAATACTATCACTTTGAAAAACATCATTTCCTTCTACATATAGGTAATTATGATAACTGTCACCTGGAATATTCTCATTAACACCCTCAACTACGAGTTTTGTAAACATACGTTGAATAAGTACTAGTTCTAGAGGACTTGCAACATTTTTAATTTCAATAATAAAATGTTGCATTCTATCACTTTTAATCGTAAGGTTTTGTTGAACATCATCTACATCTTTCATATGTTCTACTTTTACATTAGTAGGACCTGTCCAATGTGCAATTGTATGTAGATGTGTCTTAAATTTCCTATCTATTCCACGAAAATAATTAGGAGTTAACTCTACTCCACTATAAACTTCTCTTTCACCTAGATCTATGATCTGAAACATACTACCTCTTATTCGATTCATTGATTATATTTTAAAGCACGCCAAAGTGTTCGATTTTGTTGAGGTAAGTCAACAATCCCTCTAGATTCTTAAGTAGATCACGCTTAAAGAACAAAAGATTTACTTTATTCTTAGTATTTAGAACTTTAAAGTTAATAGAGCAAGATACATAAGTTCTATCAGAATAATAGAAATTATAAGAGGTAGTGCATCTCTCACTATAGAGATAAATTTCTCCGTTTTGAATCTCACAAACTAATCCCCAACTCTCAAGTATTGATCGTATCTCATAGAGTATAAGAAGTCTTAAGGAGGAACCAAATAATGTATATTTATTGAGAAAGGTAAAAAGAAGATTTAAGTGAATATCTTGGCTACTATAAGTCCTTAAATCCTGTGGAATAGCAGATAAAATTCCAGTATCTAACCAAATCTGTGGTTCTATATGAATAGGACTAGACCAAAAATAAAGACAATCAGTTGGTTGATCCTTTAAATACTTAAGAAGAAGATAGTCACGTATAAATTGAGTACCATCTAATAGAACTTCAGGTATCTCTACAAGTAGCACTTTTTCTCTATCCTCTCAAAAGCTTGTGCTATCTTATCGGCTTGAATCCAATTATGAAACCATCTAATTCTATTCACCGGATTTACTGTATAGCCAGCTATTACTACTACTCTCAAGTCCTCATTGACATAATTACCAACTTTATATTTAGTACTCTCAGTTTTGGATCTAATTCTAGTTACAAGTGCACATACTATTTCTTTATTTGGTAACACTACTGAACATAGAAGAAAATCCTTATAACCAGTAATTATTTTAGCAGTCAAAATAACTTCTCTTTTGAATATCTTACTGGAATCTTCTCACCAGTTATTTTATGAGTAATATAGAACCATTCAATACCTTCTTCGTCGATAAAAGTATCGGTTTCATCCCAAATCCAATTCTTATCGTCGTTTTCTTCTGAAGTTTCTTCTACAACCATGTTGCATAAGACTCCGGTGTAAGTCTCATTTTTGGTTGGTTAGGATAAAGTTTTCTTACTTTATCTCTGATTTTCCTTACACTAACACAACTGCGAAACTCTGGAATTAGTTCTTTGATATCTTGCGATTCTTGTACTGGATGCCAGGTTTCAGACTTAGGAGAAACTTCAACTACAAACAGAAGATAAGAATCACCACTTTTACTGATTAAAATATTCTTATAGCCAAGTATTCGTTTCCACAATGGATCTTTATCATAGATTGGAAGACAAGCTTGTGGTAGTTTATGAACTAATTGTGACTTACTCATAACTCTCGTAAAAATCTCATCTGACTCTTACTTGGACAAATTTGTGGACGCTTATCTTTAAGGAATTGAAATCCTTTTTTCAAGGGTACTCCAATACTCATTAAATAAGACAGAATAACTGTAGGAGCACGTCCTAATCCATATCTACAATGAACATAGACTACTCCATTACTAGTACCACTCTCTATAATTCTCAAAATAGACTTTAACTGCTGCAAGGTAGGAGGAGTATGCTCTACTACTGGAAAGCGATGTAACGTCACATCGCTTGGACACTGAACTTGTGGATATTCCTCACACAAATCAATAATATCAGTAACACCTAACTCCTCTTGTAGATAGTGAATATCCTCCAAACAACTAGGACGAGATCCTATCCAAAGAGAATTTGGAATTACACAATCAAAGTTGATATCAGATTTCATCAGTCCAACTCTCTTCACCTTCCTGTTGTGTCTCCATCACTTCACCAAGTAAAAAGTTTACACCTTGCTTTAGTTTATCGAGATCATCTGTATAGGAGTCGAGTCGATCAGCAAGAGCATCACCAAGGTTATTGAAGAGTGCTTGAAATTGCTTAAAACTATTATTTAAATCAGAAACTTCCTGAAGATCTAACTCCGAAGTAGGTTGTTCTTCAGAAACAAGAAAATTCTGTTTATTATCAAGTTGTAAACCTGTCATTTCTTCAAACTTGCTTGGAGTAATAGCATTACCCATTAGAAGATCGAGTAAGAGGCGTTCTTTATGTTTCTTTTCTTCAAATTGTTGAGTTGCTAGTTGAATTCTTAACTTATTTTCCTCGTGTGAGGTCTGTACTCTTAAGTCGGTTTCTAAGACTAGTAAGTGTTGTCTCTCTAAATCTAACTTTTCACGTTGTAAATTATGAGTCTGTCTATCAAGTTCTAATCTTTCCTGATCCAACAGTAGTTGTTCCTTGTCTATAGTACTTAGAAAGTCAAGACTCTTGTTTTCTATTTCCTTTGTATCGAGCTTTACTCTATAATCTTGATTATTCTTTTGTTGATAGTGATCTTGTAATTTTTTAAAGTGTTTATCAAGACGTGCTATAGCTACAACAATTGTACATAAAAATAAATAAGAAGATACGACTAGTAATGAATCCATAAACTACTCCTTCACCAGACTCATAAATTCGCTACGACAACTTGGATCATCGTAAAAAGCACCACCTAGTCGAGAGGTAATCGTATCAGTATTTGGATCTTCAATACCACGCATTTTAACACAA
>ERZ1292625.1279-Hain-H41-01um-R1-1279-length-31076-cov-30_pt1 | contig 31076 bp, 42 predicted proteins | sample MGYA00564400_ERZ1292625 | MGnify/ENA primary metagenome ERZ1292625 (study PRJEB36523, sample SAMEA6512639) | groundwater metagenome | collected 2019-01-08 | study: AquaDiva: Metagenomics assemblies of 32 groundwater samples
AAAGGTATGAATTCCGCTAAGAAAACCAGGCAAGAACTCGATTCTGCTTTATATCGCCGTAGAATGAAAAACGGTGTAAGACTGCCGTGTGGTGAATCAATTAATGGCACATCATATATAATGAAGCAGCAGATAATTGCAGTATTAGAATACTACGGAATAAAGGTTATCGCATGAACAACCGAAGAAACCAAAGAATCGGCGCACAAGTCGAGAGAATCGCAGCATTAAGACTGATTTATCTTGGATTTAAAATGGTGTGCAGAATTAGCACGCCGACCGCTATTATCCGAGGGAAGCGTATTTTTTGCGGAAAGGCAGAAGGTGATTTACGGGCAGTAGGACCAGGCGGAACCAGCGTCCTTGTTGAGTGTAAATCACGGCCTGAGCGTCTGACATTCTCGGACCTCGAAAAACATCAGTCAGCGAGGCTTGACGAGCATCTTGCGCTTGGCGGTATATCGCTCGTGGCGTGGCACAATAGTGACGGGATCTACGTCCTGCCATGGGATATAATGCGAGCGCAAGGCTTCGGCAAAGGGCATGGAATTGGCAGCGAATGGGCGGCGAAGAATGAGATCAAACCGAATCAAAAAACAACCGATAAGGAGTCAAAATGAAACCAGCGCTTATACCTCTACCGATTGATCCGCGTTTAGTTCGACGGCAGGAAAAAACCAGAGCAGCGACGAAGAAAGCCTCGCTTATTCGTGGATCACAAACACACAAAATCACGCTTGATACTCAAGGAATAATTCTAGGCATCTTACAGAAAGGACCAGCAAGGCTACGAGAAATCAAATGGAAAACCAATATCGCCAATTATGTTTTGTCGCATTGTTTGAAGGAACTGAGAAAACAGGGGGAGATAAAACTTGTAAAAAATATGAAATGGGAGATGATAGAAAAGCGTGAAAATATATTGGAATATGTGGCAAAAACAAATACTTGACAGTCAAGTAAAGCGTGGCAAGACTAAAAAAGAATATGCGACGCGCACAACTACCCTACCGCTGTACCTGGGCCTATCTGCGCCGGGATTGGAACCACGAACGAAAACCGTTTGCTGTGCCGTGGGCCGAAATCGAATATCACGCAGAAATAATGCAGATATTCAGATGATAAAGTGCTCGCCATGTGTCCCGTCCCCTCGCCAGGAAACCCTGGCGAGGGTTAAACGGTAAAGGAGAACACCGTGAGACTCTTGCACACAACCGCCAACGGCAAGCCGCTAACTTTCGTCGCCGCAAATATCCTCAGCCTGACACGTCGTACCAGTGGCGGGACGTGGCTAGATTTTATCGATGGGACCGCGATCAGCGTAGATGATTCCTGTGAATCCCTGATCGCCCAGCTAGACGATTCTCCTGTCGCGCCCCCCACTGTCACGCCCCCCACTGTCACGCCCCCCACTGTCACGCCGGACGCACGGTCGTTGGACCCTGCGGTATTGAGCCTGATATCTCGGATGTGCCGCGCGCTCCCGCTGCACGTGTCGGGCTGCTATGGCGGAAAGTGCCGCGAGCGCACATGCATCGCTTGCTGGGCCGCAGAGGTAGTGTGCAAAAATATCCGTGACAACAATCAGCTCGTTGGCGAAGCCCTCAGGTGGCTGGAAGGCGTCAAGCCATGACGCCCAATCAGCGACAACTCCTTGGCGAGGCCTGCGAATCGGGCGACGATGTGCGTATCGTCACCGTAGTCTTGCAAATAGCCGCAACCTTGGCGAGGGAAAAGCGTGTAGCGGAAGCAGTAAAGATCCGTGAGTCGGTGCGTAAGACACTCCGCGACAACAGCCGGCTCATTGACGAATCCCTCAAGTTGCTGGACGGCGTCAAGCCATGACCGCCTACACTTACAACAAGCGCGACGGATTAATGATTCGGAAAAGATTCACCTGCGCCCGATGTGGTTCTCGGGCAGTCCGGCAGACGCACGTCGAACGTATAGGCTGGCTGTGCAACCCGTGTTACGATCAACTGCAAGAAGTCCGGCGTAAGGTGCGGGAGTTTGAATCGGAAGAGTTTCGGAAGTTTAAACTTGGACCGAAAGGGAAGCCATGACCACCCAACAACAGCCCGTCTGCGCGACCTGTGGCGCGGATCTCGACGACGATAACCATATCGTGATCCAAACCTGCCCGAAGTGCGGCGGTGAGATGTGCGACTTCTGCTACACGGGAACGAACACGAAGTGCGTGAGGTGTGAAAACACCGACGACGAAGACGAAGAGGAAGAATGAGGAATAAATATCATGCCACGTAAACTCCCCCTCTGCGCCTGGTGCGGCAAAAAGCTGCGCGGCGCTCGCATCATCGAAACCTACAGAGAATTACCCGGCTCCCCCGCCTGCGGTTGGCATTGGGCATCTAATACCGTAGAACCGCCACAAGAAAATTGCTTCAACGCCGACACGGAAGCCTTGCGGGTGGCGCACCGCCGTGGCGAGCGCACCCGCTACACGATCTACCGCTTGCTAGAAGTAATCGAAAAGCGCGGCCCGCAGCGGGTCGTCCGAAACAAGCTCTATCCAAGGAAATAACCCATGGTCCGCTTAAAAATAATTATAACGGTAGCCCTCGCCGTTATAATAATATCTGCTAAAATTGGTTACGAGTGCGGGCGCTACCATCGCAGCCCACAGGATATGTGGAGCGCGGCGAAGGAGCGTATCGTCTACATGGTCAGCAGCGACGACGGCGAAACCTGGGAGCCGCTAGTAGAGCCAACCCCATTTAAGGATCACCGATGACACCAGATGCCGCAACTCTCTACGCCGAATTAACAAAGCATCGTCGCGTATCGTATACGCGCCTAAAGCACCTGGTAGGAGACGATCCGGATCGTGTTCTTAATGCGCTTGATGAATTGTCTTCGAGAAAGATCGCTGAACGTCGAACAACAAAAACAATGATGGGCGGGATTTCAACGCACTGGTATTTAGTAATTGTGCTCGCCATCGCTTCACTGCCCGCCGTTGAAATCGCTGGAGTCGATTACAGCCAGGGAGACAAACGCGATCATTTCAAAGCTGGAGTTGTCGTTGCGATGGCAGCGATCCTGACAGACGAAGTAATACGCGATCCTACGCCACTGGAGCGGTTCCTGGTCGGATCAATCGCCGCCACGGTTGTAGGGATTGGAAAGGAATTGTACGACCGACAAGGCCACGGGACACAGGAAGTAGCGGACGCTGTTGCCACGGCGACAGGTGGACTTGCTGTTAGTGCCGTGTTTTGCTGGGAGTTTTGAATATCAATATATTGACAAATTAAAACAATGCGTTATAGGCATTCCTAATCAGCTAGGGCAAATAGCTGACCTGCCCGACCCCCTCGTGTGTATAGAAGCCGCGAGGGGGTCGCTTTGTTTACGCTAATCCGCCTTCAACTCGCGCCTGCTTAACCGCCGCTTTCAGTTCAGGATCGGCCTGCGCGGATCGTTGCGCTGCTTTCAGTTTGTCGGCGTGTTCAGGATGCGCCTGCATGAAGTCGGAATTACCTTTTATAATGGCGCGGATATGGCGGTCTTGCTTCTTGGTTTTTATTTCCCCGCTAATGCCACGCTTCACCAATCCGGCCATTAATGTAGCGGCCGCAAGTCCCGTCCCTGCACCTTCTGGTGTGCCTGTGAGCCAACCGAAGATTCCGCCCAGAGCGGACCCCAGGCCAGGAGCCGCAACGTTCGCCAGGGGTTCGATCATTGCTCCAATTGGAGGCAATGGCACGGTAAGAGTTTCCTTGAGTTGTTCGCTGGCCTTACCCTTCTCAACCTGCTCTGTAAATATCGTAACGCGCTCAGTTAGAACCGGAATACCAGCCTCGTTCGGCTTGGCTGTCTCGGTCGTGGTCTTGGTGACGGTTCCTGTTTCGTGCTCGGATGTCTTTGCTGTCTCGCGGTTTGTCAGCGTGCACCCGCAAAGAGTAATGATCGTGAGGAAGATAATGTATTTCATTTCAATTGGCTTTCGTAGTGAATTGGGTTGAATGATTTAGCATCACGCCCGGTTTGAGCGGAGACGTAGACAATGAAAAATATCAGCATAACGACCATAGATGCCGCCATAAAAGCCTGTGGGCTGGTTGCAACATCGACCCACGTTTTCTTCTGTGATGGTTGGCGTGAAGTTTTGCTTCCTTCTACTGCTTTCCGTAATTCTGCTATCTCTTCGTTGTGGCGTTCGATATCCGAGTCACGCCGCGCACAGTTTGCGATGGCGTTGGACTGGCTGACCTCCATCGCCTGGAGCCGAGAAGTTACTCCGTCAAGCCTACCGAGCACGGCCTCAGCTATATTTTCGAGCACACGGAAGCGATGCTGGTCTTCTGTTTCACCTGGTACTCGCGGAGTTATTCGGAAGCTAGGTGTGTCATTAGACATTGAATAGTCCTTGCGCGATCATCGCGTCTATCTGTGATACTGTGGCCGTGTCGGTAGCCGTCGTTCCGCCTTGACCGCCTCCGGTTCCTGATGCCGCAGCGTCTAACGCTTGGACTCCACTATAGCCAGACGCGAGGAAGAAAGCACCGCCGCCACCGCCACCGCCGCCATTCCTAAGAGAGTCATGGAATCCACGAGCAAGGATTGATCCGCCAGCGATATTTCCACGGCTAACGACTCGCACAGTTCCGCCGCCACCCCATCCTACGTTAGACTGGAACGCAACGGCTCCATTCGCGTCCGCTATAAGAATTGCACCTGTTAGCGTTGCCGCGCCGTACGAAAAGATGCTTATCACGCCTCCCGATAAGTGCCCATCTTCGCTTCCGGTAGATCCAGCGCCTCCACCGCCACCCCTGCGAAGCGACGAGGTAGGGATCAGGTATGGTCGGTATCCTGAACGCGATCTATCGCCAAGACCGCCAATCTCCCCGCTCGTACCAGCGCCACCGAATCCACCGCCAGTTCCGCCACCGCCACCGCCACCGCCACCAGCAACGCGGTTTGCACCGCCGTTTCTCTCTAGGCCAGTGGAGATCAGACGAGGGAACGATGCGCCGTACGTCTCAGTGATTATGCTCCCACCTGTAGCACCGATGCTAGGCCATGCGGCGATTATCGTAGACGAAATGAGTGCCGTACCTCCTGCGTATATCAAACAATCAACACATGTAACCGCCGCAGTAATGGAGAGATTTCCAGCGCAGAAAACACGGAAGACGCCAGCAACAGAGAGATCGTCCAGATAGTATACTCGGCTTGCTTGGTTCCTGGTGTTTACCGCTGCTGAGCAAGTGAAGTTCCCGCCGCACCGAACCTCAAGGCCCATGTTCGTGACAGCGTTGTTGATCGTCACGTTTCCGGCAGCGTAAATCCGTAGACGGTAGAGCGAAGCGTTTATGGTGTTCGATATGACGACATCACCAGCACAGTAGATTGTTACATCACCAGTGAGAACCTGAGCCGCGACGATTGCTACACTAGAGAAGTTATAAACGCCGTTGACAATCGCCGTGCCGATGCCATCAGAGCTTGAACCACTAAATCCTCCACCGCTCCAACGAACACCACCGACGCCATCTGGAACGAGTACCAGTGCGGAATCAACTTCATTTGTACGAAACGCTTGAGGTATTAAAATACGGAGAGACAGCGGAACCGTCGCGTCACCAGCATGCACCGCCTCGGGGTTGTCCCTCATGCGAGTCATCAGCGACTCGGTTACTGGACTCTCTGCGTCCACTTCTGTGTTGAGGATTGGATCATATACCATAGATGCTCACTGGATTTGGTAAGCTGGTGTGTTGTCGGAGAATACGCCAGTATTCGGCGCAATAAATATATACCGGAACCTTAAAAGTTCGGTGGCATCAGAATAGTTCGGGAATGGTGTCCCGCCGAATATAACTTGAGAGAGATTAAAAACGACATTCACGCCGCCGAAAACGATTTCATTGCCGTAAACATTTGGAGCAATAACCCCAGAACGGCGAAGTGTAGAAGCCGCTTGGCAAACGTACTGGTACAAAACGCCAGTGTCAGATATCGTCTCATCGACCTGTAAAATCAGATAATTTATGTCACGAGCTAGGCCTGTTTCATCCTGCACCAGGGATGTGCGGATTCCCACCGTATCACCAGTCCAGTAGTCGTCGTCCTTCGGATCAAGCGTCATAGACAGCAGGATCTTGCTGTCACGGTATGATGACAATTGACGCGACGCAATCTCCGAAGCCGTTGAACGCTTAGCCGTTGGAAGCCAGCGCGAAAATATCTGCTGGACTTTCTTCTGGTCGTATTCGTTCGGTGACTCTGCCGAAGTGCTTACCTTTATTTCAGCTGCCGAATACGAAACCAGCTTCTTGAGATCAAGCGTCGGGAAGCGAAGGCCGAAGAATACCCATGCTTGGGAGATACGATTCTTCACGTCCCTGGTGATGGATATTGACCCAGCAACAATATCATCATCTTCGTTGAGCGGATCGGTACTGAACGCGAAGGCAATTGTACTCTTGATCAGCACTTTCTGTTCGCGTTCGTCCCACCATATCAAAGCACCGTGTTGGGATATTTCCGTCAGGAGATCGCCTACTCCAGTCGGTTCAGTAATCAGCGTTGTAAAAAGATAATTGTCCAGTCCGCCGTCGAGAACCGCCGTAGCCCACTCCGCTGCCGGAAGGTACGCGCTGTCGATACTCGCTCCGTCTGAAAGAAGCGTCAGAAGAACCTGGTCGATGCGTTGATCGAGGAAGTACCAGCACGGCTGAACGAGTGCGCCAAGCGAATGCGCAACCTGGACGTTGAGCGAGTTATCGAATATTGATGGAGAATCGGTGCGCGAAACGATAACATCGTAAAATCCAGCGCTTGCGCTCACGACTGACGTGAGCCGCATTATTTCATCGTCAATTCGGATATATTCCTGGCCAGCGGCAAACGCTGCAAGAACCTGCCCGCTGGCATCACCAATCGAGAAGGCCGTGTCTCCGGTGGCGATATTCGCTACCAGTTTCGCAGAGCTGGCTACTGGCCATTGCGCCTTGGAAAGATCCGCTCCGCGCAGTGGATCCTTCGCCTCAATCGTAACCTTTCCGTCTGAGTCTGGCCCGCTTATCTTCGCCAATTCGTAAGTGCGACGGCGAAAGTTTTCCGCGATATACGCGCCGGATTCATCAAGATAACCAGTCAGAATATCAATGCGCCTTCCTTCGTAGTTCGGGTTCCTGGCGATGAATCTACCCCAGAAAGACCCGCGAGAGTCCGGATCGTAGGTGCGCTCGCTGCGGTATGGATCTGTCCCAGCGTCAGTCCATGGGTGATCGTCAAGTGAAAGATTAACTGACGAGCGAATACCTATGCCGCGCCCAGGGTCGAGCTTTGTCGGCGCGGTATCGATACTCCTAATTGTCGGAATGGTCGCAATCTCTCCGGCCTGCTGAACGTCATCAAGTCGCGTGCTGCTGAATCGGTAGACCTTCGTGCCGCGATTATAATTCGCAACGTCCTGGCACGTTGAATAGGTATTGAAGCACTTCTGCGTTCCGGTCAGAGGGATTGAAGCCGTGCAAGGTGCAACGCCGTAGACGTTTTGACAATAATCTGGGTAGAGTTCTGCGATGATCGCAAACTCCTTGCCCATCTTTATTTTCTCGGCGTCGTAGGTCATTGATTATGCTTGTAAGTTCGTCAGCCAAGGGCCTTGACCCTGAGTGTCGCCTCGCTCGCCTAGCTTGATGGCCTGCACGCCTGCAACGCTGGACATTGTTTCAGCATGGATGCCTTCGACACCAATGGCCATCTGGCGCATCTTCATCTTGAGCCGCGGCAGGATTACTTGCATCATCGGGATCGGAAGGAAGTAGCGGCTCGATCCGCTCGTCCGAAGCGCGTCTGTCTGGTGCTGCGCTGGTGTATAGTTCGCGGACAGAGTTTGAACTCTAGTGCAGACAACTACGCCGTCGATTGGATCGTTGTAACGGCAAGCGGCGTAACCTGCTGCGACCGCCTGTACCGGATTGCTATCTGGAAATGTCCCGCAGTCCGATTCATGAAGACCGGTGTGCATGTTCTCTGGGCTGCTGTTCCACCGCCCACCAGAGCCGTTAGCGAAGTCGTACAGCGTTGCGCCATCAAGAGAGACAGCAAGCTGGCCGACCATCGCTGTTCGCTGTGACTGTGTTGCGTTGAAGAGCGCCGTTTGTAGTGACAACACAATACCTTGGTCAAGCTCAAAATACTGAACGTTAGCAAGCGCAGGAGCGACAGCAGGATTGCAGACCATTCCACCCGCGACCCATACGCCAGTTGTGAACGGTGCGCCCACGGTATAGCTCTGCTGTGGTGCGTCTACGTTCGCAGTCGGAGCGACGCCACAATATAGCCAACCAACATCCGCCGTCTGACCGCCGATTGCCGCAGTGTTTGGAACCTGCCCGCCAAAGAACATCACGCGCCTCGCGCCTACGCCTGAAGCAGCATTAACCGATGGCTTGAGTACGAGAGTTCCGTTAGGAGCGGAATAATCCGCGACAGTCCACAGATGCGTGGACGGGTTCGCAGCAACCTCTGCATCCACTGCCGCCTTCAGCCCAGAGAGGCAGAGCGCAACGGTGGCTCCTGCGCCGTAGAGTGCTGATGCCCGCCAATTGGAGAGTGCCATGTGTTAGACCTTTATTACTTCTGAAATGGTGAATGGAGATGACGGCGACAATACTTCCGAAACTGCTGATACACTGGACAATGCCGGACAAACGAAGATCGGCGGAACCTGCGGAGTAGGCGGAAGGCCAACCGCAATGCCACCGACAAGGCACTTTATCGGCATCGAAACTTTCATCTTCGGCGGTGGCGCGATGTTCATCGGCGGATCAATATTATCCGCCGATGCAAAACATAATTCGTCAGGGTACGATACTGGAGACCACTGATAGAAGAAAGCGTGTCGTGCAGCGTGCAAAGCAAACGGTTCCCAGGTTGACCGCACGAATTCAGGCGTAACAGGTTGCCAGTCGAGCGATGCAACGCGCTCAAGCCTTCGGTAATTCCTGCCGATAATCGAGCCATTCACCGCCATGACATTCGTCGTTACGACGCCATGAAATAAGTTCGGCGGATTCTGCCCGACATATTGGCCGATGGGATTCTCGAAATACTCTCCGGCACACAATTGGCGAATGTCCAGCGTGGTCAAGCCAGCGGAGATAGACCAGCGAATGCGCCGACCCGTGAGGACCGTTACTGGCGCGAAGGTAGCGAGCTTCATCGTTTGCTGACCTACTGCCAGCGTGAAGGTTATCAGCGTGGTGAAGACTGACGGCGCGGACTCGTATTGCAGCGTGATGGTCGCTGACTCCGCTCTGTCCCTGGTCCAGATCGCCGCACTGGCAAGATCAGTATCGACAGCCACCAACGTATCCACGGTGGTGACTCCCACATCGGCTCGAAAGAGCGTGAAGTCTCGCCAGTCGTAGGAGTTCTCAACGCCGAATCCAACTGATCCAGTGCCTGAGTAGGTCGTTGCATTCCCGCTCCCGCGCATGGCGTTGTTGTAGAGGATGATTGCCTTATTTGCCACTGTCAGCCTCCGTTCACGCGAATGACCGCGCCATCACCTGCCGCGCCAGATAACTGATCGACTAATCCACGGACCTGCTTCTGGGAGAATGTATCGCCAAGCAGCGTGACGTTGACATTATTCTGACCGCCGCGACCTGGACCGCCTGTATTCGATGAGGAATCGACCTGCTCAGCATTGAACGTGGACGCCTGCCCGACCTGACCGCCGTTGCCAGATCCTCCACCGTTGAATTGCGTAGCCTTGATCTGCTGGATCTGTGCCGCACCAGCCGCGACGACAGCCGCCGCCATGGCGAAACCGTAGAATCCTCCTTGCGCAAAAGCTTTTGTCGCGCCTTGAGCGGTATTCACGACAGCATTGGCAATCGCTGCTGCCTTTCCGATCTGGAATTGCTTCTTCTCGTGCGAGTTCATAAGCGTTGATAGGGTTCCGAATACCTCTTGAGCCAGCACGATTTGACCAGCGGCACCCTGCTTCCGCAAGGCCATGACTCGGGCGTCTTCAGCCGCCATGTCATTGTTGAATGTGCTGGCAAGTTCGCGCATCGCGTCAAACTTTTCTTCTTCAACGCCAATCTCCAAATCCTTCATCGCCTGCAATTCTTCGAAGAATCCGCCCGTAGCGTCTATTGATCCAGTGCCTCGCTCTTTGGGCTTCTCGAATATCGTATCTTTCTTTAAGTCCCTCGGCTCGCCAAATCCTGGTGAAAACTCAACGATATCATCTGCCGGGATTGTTGAAAACTTCCCTATCGGTTTTTTACTCATCAGAGTTTGAAACTTTTCTAGTTCCGTGCGAGCATCAATAAATCCTTTTTTTGCCTCTTCGGTTTTTAATCTGATCGCTTCCAAAGCATCACGAACAGTGTTACCATAACTGTATGTCGTCAGTTTTTTAAGGTTCGCTCGTGCCGCTTCTAGTCTCTCGTCGGCAGCACTCGCCATATCCGCAATAATACCAGACTCTTCAACAGACGATGTCTTAAGATTCTTCATCGTCTCAAGCATCGCTGAGCCAGTAAGTACCGCCTCCGCTTTAACCCGCTCAAGTTCAGCGTTCGCGGCCTCTGATAATGATCGGTCTTCCAATACATCACCAGAAGCGTCGAGTATTGTTGACGCGATAGCCTCTGATGTCTCGGCTGCTGCAACGCCGATTGCAGAAGCCATTACTTTAAATCCGCTAACGATATTATCTGTTGTCGCTCCGAGTATTTTCCCCAGCGTGTCGTAGCCGATTCCAAGGGTGGCAACCACTTCAATGGTTCGGTGTATTATTCCTATTAGGTTCCAAAAAGCAGAGCTTATAAAAGCTACCATATCAGCAACCGAGGCAACAATAATTCCAAATCCCTGGAAAACGTCGGCAGTAACGGCGATAGTTTCTCCTAGTGTTCCAACAACTGATTCCATACTGACTACGGATTCTTTTCCTTTTAGGAAATAATCCGCTATATCATTCGCTCCCTGGTGAAGGAATGGAGCGAGCGCAATAGCCATCTGCTGGCCTACGCCATCGACGACGTGACCCAATTCAGCAAATGCATCATTAGCGTCTTCGACCTTCTTTGCGTCGAATCGGTTAACGGTGATACCAAGCTTTTCGGCCTTCGCTGTGTATTCTTCCAGACCTTTCGATCCGATAGCCAGGAAGTTCGTAAGCTCGACAGCACTACGTCCAAGCAATTGCATCTTGATCGCAACGGCATCAGCCTTGTTCGGAACTTCATTCAGCGCGTCTATGACTTTACCAAAAGCCTGTTCGGGCTGAAGCTGCCGCAGAGCCTCGGCACTCAGTCCGATCTTTACGAAGGCCTGCGCCATTACCTCGTTGCCAGCCGCAGCCTCTGATATGTTTCGTTGCAGCTTCGTCACTGCACCAGTGACGGACTCTAGCGACACGCCGACATCATCCGCAGCGACCTTGAAGCCGAACAACGCCTCCATGCCAATACTGGTCTTGTCTGATAGCTTCGCCATCGCGTCAACGCTATCGAGTCCCTTCTTCACCATAGCAACCGCCATAGCCGTACCTGCCGCTGCGACAGATGTTCCCATTGCGGTCGCGCTCTTAACGACGGTTCCGAATGCCTGGTCTAAACCAGACAACGAAACCGACATCGACTTCTTCCACTTCTCAGCAGAACCAAGTGAGTCATTGAGTCCAGAGACGAAGCCGACCTTATCGACGGTAATCTTTACGACCAGTTCTTCGAGCGTGCTCATTAGTCAATCCGTCCTTTCCTTCGGAGTTCGGCTTCCAATTCCATGCCTTCTTCCAACGTCGGGTAGCTCAAGTTTTTCTCCTGAGATTCCATCTTGAAGTTGTAGAGTTCCCAGAACTCCTGCGGAGACAAGAGCCACGCCTCGGAGGGTGCCATCTGGAAGAGCGTCACTGCGGCGCAGAAGAAGCGTATCCATGGCCCTCGGCCAGTAACCCCGCTGGCCGAAGCCTCCGAAGCGTCGCTCAATCTTTTGGGCCTGCACTCAATCCCTCGGACAAGAATCGCACAACAGAGGGAGTTGCTGTCGTGAGATTATTGCGAAGGAGCCATGCAGCGACTGCTTCCACCGTAGGGATTTGTCCGGCGTTTCCGCCGAACATCATCCCGTGATGGATCACAACCGCCAAATGACCAATGCGGATCTTTCCTTCCGACAAAGACTGGACAATCTCAATCAAGCCACGGTCGAGAGTTTCCTCAATCCGCAGCAACGCCTTCACAGAAGGCTTGAGATTGTATTCTTTATCATCGATAGTCAGGGTAATTTCGCCGGTGGGGTTCACGGTGATATTCCTTTTATTTTAGAGGTTAGGGAGTGTAGGTCTGGAGGCCGCTGCTCATCAGCTTGATGGTGTAAACCTCTTCCTTGTCGTGATCGCCGCTGCGTTCCATCGACGCCACTTGATACTTCCCGGTCCAGAAGTCGCCCAGTGCGCTTACGACCTTGAAGTAACGGATCTGCCCGGTCATCACCGCTGCGCGAAGCGTGGAAATCGTCGCCCCGTCCGTGATGATTCCGGTAACGCTCAACTCCATCGAGCGCACGCCACCTTCAAACAATTCGCGCCACGGCATCACGTCCTTTTCGGTGACATCGATCTGCTCGTTGTTGATGGTGAGTCCGCTCGTCCGCATCGCTGCGATAGTGAGAAAGTTCGTAGCGGTGGCGACATCGCCAACCTGCACGATGAAGTCTTTGCCTGCATATTTGGTCATGGTATTTCCTTAGATTAGGGGACGGCAACCGCGAAATTGCGGATAGCCAGAGTGATTAGGGCCGAAGTCGTGGCGACACCGACGATAGAAACCGTTTCGCCAGTGACGAGATCGGCAACCGGAGCGATTCCGCCTGCCGTTTCACTGGCGGCATAGATAGTGCCGACTACCAGAGTCGCGCCGAGGTTAACCGATGCGCCGTCAGCTGATTGGAGATCAATCGGCTGGTTGGCAGACGGCGCATTGTTCATCGCAATGGCGAGTACCAGAAGCGAAGATACGCCGACAAGGTTGCTGTCGTACTTCACCCACAGATTGCTTGCGTTCAGAGCGCAAAGCTGTCCAGCGGTGATCGCTTCGCCAGCGGTCCCTCGAACAAGCGGTTTCGTGGTATCGGGCCGCACGTTCGCGGCGGTCACAATAATATCAGCCATGGTTTATTCCTTTCGGGAATTGGTTAGAGTAGGAGCCTGAACGTTGATATTCCGTGCCATGTCATCCCGTCGTCAGACGCGACACGGCTCTGTCTGAATCGACTCAGGTATGGATTGAATCCAGAAACGGCAATAGGTTGCTCGTGATAAAGATCGTATAGTCTGGCAGATATCTGATTCACCCGGAACTGACCACGGTCGGGACTGCTACGGTCGAATATATGGAAGCTGAAATCGAACTCCTGCCCAGGCGAAAGCTTCGCGCCGAAGTCCAACACCAAGTCATCGCCTACCCGAACATACGGGAAGACTTCTTCTTGCGGGATCGCATCATAAACGCGCTGGCCGATGAGCGAGACCATGGGAGCGTCTGAGCGGATGAGCGCGATTTGTGAGGCGCGAAATGCCAGGGTTGCGTCAGCCACGGGAAGCCTCACGCAGGAGCGCGGTTATCTCGCGTTGATTTTTCAGAAAGGCCGGACGCATGAACGGACGAGGGAGTATGCGACTCGTGCCGAACTCCAACGCGGCGGAATACTCCGCACGAGAAGCAATCGTTGCTTCCTCTTTAACTATATCGTAACTGATGCCGATATTACGCACGAGGTTGCCAGTATCCGTCGCTGGTGCTTCTCCTGGTGCTGATGCTCGGTGGAGCTTCTTCAGTTTGGCCGCAGGTATTGCTACGCCGAAATTGGCGAGCTTAACAAATCGCAGCTGTCCGTAGAGAATCCCGCTCTTCGGACCCTTCTGCACCGATTTGACCGCATCCCCGTGGACCATGACCGCAGCGACCTTCAGCGCAGCACGAACCTTCTTGGTACGGTTCGCAATCTGCTGCTTGATCTTCGCACGAAGAGCTTCAACCCCAGAGATTCCAATCGAGACAAGGCCGCTCATGTTCCGGTCCCTTCCTCGACTGTAAGAACCGTCCATAGATCGCGCTCTTCTGGGTTAGCAACATCCACGATATTCCCCGTCTTACCGCGCCAGACGACGCGCATCTTTTCAGTGATGATCGGATTGTAGCGCAACGTGATCGTGCTGCGCTTCACGGGACGCCGTGACATAGTTCCGTATTCCTCGCGCCCTTTTGCATCTTCAACCTTCGCGTTTCCAGACGCGACCTCGACCCAGTTGGTTGTGAAGCCGCCCGTCGTTGTTCCGCCTGGACCAGCCGTATCGGGAGACGTAATCTCCTCCTGGATAGAGACTGCCGTGCGAAGCTCAGACGCGCATACCTTTTTCATCGCGGCACCCGGATGATATACGATTCAAGGAGCATCGCCATCCCGCACTTGCCAACGCAATCGCCACCACAGTCGCCACGATTAGCGAATAAATAGGCTCCTATACCTAGGATGGCCTGCTTAAGATCGTCAGGCACAGAGCCGTCTGCGTAGCCCGCAACGTAAACGAATTGAATGGCGTTCGCTGACCGCAGAGCGATGGGCCATGTAATGCCATCGCGCAGGACGACGCGACCCTGTTGCCGCTTTGAAGCGGTATCGACGAAATAACCAGCGGCGGCGAATATAGTCCCAACGTCTGAATCGTCGAAAGTTGTTACCGACGTAACCGATTGTAACGGAGGCAACGGCATCTCAATCTTACGGACTGCCGCGAAGATAGATGAAATAGGAGCCTCGCGCACACCATCCCACCAGCCTTTATCGTGATCCTCGACCGGAAAGCGGTCCATGAACATCGTGATAGTCCGCTGCACAATCGCAATCCGACAGTACGCTTCGACCTGTTGGCGCGCAACCTTGACCAGTGTGGTTAGGAAAGGCGTCTGTCCTGGGTCGGTAATCTCTAACACCTTCGCCAATTCGGCGGCGGTGACAGGCTCGGCCCCGGTGATTATCTCATCGTAGCGTTTCACGAGTTAGTTCCGGCGACCTTTGCGCGACTTCGGCGCAGTCTCTTCGGTAGCTTCATCTTCGGTAGCTTCATCCTCAACATGCACGAATGACGCGCATTCGAGTACGTCTGCGTGAGGGTTTTCGAGAACATCTCCGGCCTTGAGCGAGACGACGTTGAACCCGTCGAGAGCGATCTTGATATCTTCTGTTATGCGAATCTTCATGACTGTATTCCTGGATGAGATCAAGCCGAACGAGTGAAGTTACTCGTTCGGCTGTCACTCAGTCAATTAGGCAACCGGCTTGATGTGAGCGTGGCTAACTTCTATAGAAGCCGCGACGATGACCGAAGTGCCGCTGATATAGTCAGCCTTCACTCGGATATACCGCTTCGCTCCAGCGTACCCAACGCGCTGAATCGAGTCAGCGGTAAGGTTGACGAACGCGCCTTGGAGATCAGCAGCAGCAACGTCGTTATAAGTCACGTCGTCGTCAGATTCCTGAAGCACTGGCAGCACCAGACCAGCGGCCGCAATCGCGCCAGCGATCACGACAGCCATAGCGGAGTCGAAGCCGCGAGTATCAACGCCAACGCCATTAACGTCAGCGGTGATGGTTTGAGGACTGAGGGTGCGGAACGCGCCCACATTATCTTTGATATCACGGAGAGTCATTTTATTTCCTTATGAGTTTGGTTGTCGTCACCTCTGGCATTCAACGAGAGCACCAGAGGATCAGACATTTCTTTAGACAGCCAGCTTGTACAGCTTGCCCGCTTCAAAGTTCAGCACATCGCCACCAGTGCGCTTCGTGGCGTAGAACTGGACGTAAGGCTTATTCGTATACGGATCGCGCAAGACGCGGATACCAACCCGATCAACGATCTGGTAGAACTCGTTCCAGTCAGCGAATGCAATAGCGAGCGCGTTCGCGGCAGGCACGGGCATATCGTTGAACTCGTTGATGCCGTAACCCAGAATCTGCTGCTGATTGCCAGCATTCAAACCTGGATCCCACAGATAGCGGTTCTGGCTATCCTTCAGCTTGCGCAATTCGACGAGCGTCGAACGGTGCATGCCGAATTGAGCGCGAGCGCGATAGCCAGTCTTGAGCAGACCAACGAGGTCCATCAAGGTGTCAGGAGTAACCGCGCCAGCAGACCCTGAGTTCTTCTGTTCAATCTGGCCGGGAATCGTGGTTCCAGAAGCGTAGGTCAGGAAGCCGCGAGGCTTACCGATACCGTCGCCGCTAACGAACGCGGTGTTTTCTGCACGAGCAAAACGATCAGCCATCTTCTCCGCAAGCCATTGCTCAGGGCTGAAATTGGCGTCGTCCAGCAACTTCTGGGTGACGATAGGCATGGCGTATTGCTCGTGGACGGGAATGCGCCACTTACCAATCTGAGGAGTGCTGGTGGCAGGACGAGCAGCGGTTTCACCGACCCAGCCGAAGCCGGATTCGTTGAGATCATACACGCCTTCCAGAGCATCCGTACTGATCGTCTGCTGAGCCGCAACGCGACGCATATCCGAAGTCTCGAAGATCTTCTTGACCATACGACCGCTCATATCAGCAGTAACCATGTACCCGCCATCCGGATCACTGATGACCGACATGGCCTTCTTCTCAACGAAGAAGCTGCCATCATTCTGCGCGGAGGTTCCCTTGCGGAGAAAGCCCTTGTACAGCGATTTAATTTCGCGGTCTTCATCGCTTTCGTCGATGTCGCCAGTGCTTTTCGCAGCGGCGAGCGACTTCAAGCGCAGGACGATCTTGTCCTTCTCGCTGACGAGGCTATCGAGAGCCTTGTCCATCTTGGCGAGTTGCTCAGTGACGAGCGGATCGGTGTGGCCTTTCTTGCTGAGATCAGCAATGGCCTTGTCGTTGGTTTTCTTGTATTCATCAAAGGTCGAGCCGACCTTTTCGATAGCGTCAAGCAACGCTTTTTGTTCAATAGCTTCCGGCATGGTGTGTTCCTTTGGTCTGGTTTGCTCAGCGCGACATGCGTTGAGCGAGGTTGTTGATTGCTGCCAGGATGTCGGCGGACTCGTCACGAGCTGGCTCTAATCCTTTTTTGAATGCGCTTATAAACGCCTTCGATTCTGTCCTGGTAAAACCGCCTGCGTCGCACAGGAAGTCCTCCGCATCCCGAATAGAGATTGATTCCATGGCTTTCACCGAAGTGATCAACGCACGGGTGTTGATCGGCATGCTGGTCAGCGATGCCTCGATAAGTTCGGCCTTTGAGATCGCACGACGCGCACCTTTTGGCGGTGTTGGTGCTTTCTCCCTGGTGATGAACCCGTTGCTGATACCCTTGACCGACGTGCCTTTGAGCATAAGGTAGGCTTGCTCACCGCAGTCTATTCCCTTGCCAACATGCACGCGCCCGTGCGCGAGTAGGCCATGGTCATCTTCTGACATATCCAACCAGTCGCCACACTGGAGATGACTCTTATGGTTCCATAACATGGTCGGCATCGTCCCCGCCTTCTTGTGCGCGGCGAGAGATTCGGTGAAGCAACCCTTGATGATCACATCACCTTCGCGGTCGATGTTTCCCCAGGTCGTTGCATATCCCGTGAAGGTTCCCTTTTCGTCAAGCGATTTAACTTCGAAGGTTTGAGCTTTGTGTTCGATCATGGTTTATCTCCAGCGTGGTAGGCAAGGACACAACGACAATTTTTGTAGATAATACCGCTTCCACCATTATGCGCTGCTGTATACATTCCAGCATAACAACTCAGGGAAAACACGTGGCCAATAAAATTACGCCTGCGGACATCAACAACTGGATCGAGGAATATCGTTCCGGCTCCGGATACCACGAGATCGCGCACAGAGCGAAGCGATCGGTTATGTCCGTTTGGAAACATGTCCACTTGGTCTGTGGTCGTGATTCTACTTATGGCCCGATTCGCGCTGGTGCTGCTAAACGTCTCGCATGGCGCGATAGGATCATCAAGAACTACCACTCCGGTCTGTCCGTGTTGGCCATATTCGAGGCCACCGGACTGCCGCGCCATTTTATCCGTCGCGTCATTACTGAGAGCGGTCTTCAGGCTCGCACCAGCAGCGAGGCCAACGTCCTCCGCTTCCAATCCGCTGATGCCGTCAGGCATACCGCCGTCTGCACTGCGATAGGAAAAGACCGCGCCGGAAACGCTGGAAGCAGCGGCGGGAAAGCTGTCGCTGGTGAATCCGAGATCGCCGAACAAATCGCGTCGATTGGCATTCCGTTCACCAGGCAAGCCGTCGTTGACTCGTACAATATCGACATCCGATGCGGTCGGATCGCCGTGGAAGTTCACAACCATTGCGGGTATCCGCACAGGTTCACAAGACTGATGGATCGCATCATATACCTTGCTGATCGCGGTATATCTTCGCTCTATATTGGGATCAGAAACGGAGACAAGGTTTGCATCCACGACGTGCGAAAGCACATGATCGCCTTCTTTGAGATCGCCAATGGCCTTCCACCCGGTGTCGGTCAATACGGGGTGATTTGGTGTGGCCGTGGACTCGTTGCCGGATGCCGTGCGAATCGTAACGATATCGCCAACGTAAAGATTGCGCATTACTGCGCGAAGGTTATCCGCGCACACTAGCTCACTGCCAATGTGGCAATTAATGACTTCTTCGGCGGTCCCATCAGGATCTCCTGGGAATGTCAGTTCGGAATCCCCCACGGTGAATTCATCATCAATCGCAACGATCTGTCCGTCTGCTTCGTTGTGCGTTTCACGAGTGCGCTCGTCCTCAGCCGCAACCCATTCCTTGGTCGTCACAACGCCGAGAGATTCCGCAGCCATATAGCCGCCAGCCTGAGCCGCAGCGTGGCTTTCTGTCCGTGCGATGGTTAATGCGCGAGATCCTGCGATAGAACCGACACGCGATAGAATCTCATCAGCAACGTCTCGATCGCCAGATGGATCTTCGTTGGCAAATGCGATTGCGGCCGCAATCTTGTTGCGCGTCGTATCAGATATTTCTAAAACTTTCTTCGCGGCGTTCTTTGTCGCCCATTCACGCTGTAAACGTGCGAGAGGGTCAGGGTTCAGCTTCTTGACCTCAATCTCGAACCCCGCCTTGATCGCAGAATCGTCAAAGTGACGAGCGGAACGCTTCAACGCTTTAATATAGAACTCAAATAGAATGCTCTCCAGGCGAAGCATATGCTTATTAACAGCAGACAGCGGGTTCTTTGACGCCGCAGCCTCGCGTGCGACCGTGCGGAGTTCCGCCGCCATGCGTCCACGGAGGTTGCGCTCCAGTGAGCGGCGGATTGCTTCCTGGCGGAAGTAAATCGTGCGGTGTTCGGCGGCAGTGATCACTTGCTGCCTCGCAGGAGGTTGAAGCCGTTGCGTAGACGGTTGATAGCCTTCGCCTCTGCCGGATCCTCGTTTGATTCTGGTTTGGCTTCCGGTTCCTCTACCGCGCCAAGATCGTCCAGTGGAACAAAACCAGACGGAATCAACAATTCATCAGCAAGAGGCGAACTGATCGCATCATATCCAAGCTCGCGTCGCTTCTCGTTGATCGTGAGAATCTGGGACGCATTCACCATGTCCCATTTCTCTTTACGGCGAGGAAAGAGCGCAGAAATATCATCCAACTCAAGGCGCAACTGGTAGCCTTGTAGTCCGTAGGCTGGCAAGAGCCAATTGCTCAACGCTTCCACCAGCGATTCGCCTACTGGGATAACCGTATCTTCGTAGAGCGATGCGCGAGCCTCGGCGTAGTTCGCGTAGGTATTATCACCTGGAATACCGAGCATCTGCGGAGGCACGCCGAACGCTTGGGCAATTTCTCGCGCCGAGTTATTGCGACCCTGGAGCCAGTCCATGTCCTTGGGCGACAGGCCCATTTCCTGCCACTCCATGCCACCGTCCATAATCAGTGGCATTCCAGCGTTCTCGGGTCCGGTCATCTTCGATTCAAGTTGATCCTTCAGCAATTGATATTGGTCGTTGGTCATCGTTGCGCCGATGACGCCTTGTGGCTTGTAGATCAGCGCACCAGTAGGACGCGCACCGTTCTGCAAGAGAGATTTATTCCACGCCGAGCTTTCGTTGTGGGTATCAACCGAGAACGCACACGCTTCAATCGGTGACATTCCATAGAAGTCATTCAACGGATTAAACGAACGAACGTGGAGTAAAGGCCCGCTCGCATCGGTCGGATCAACGAGCCACTCGCGTTCAGAACCATTCGCTTTATAACAGTAGGCTTGTGGGTTCCCATTCGGTGCCAGTTTGATCGTGATGCGGTCGGGACGGTGTGTGTAGAGTTCCAGAGGCTTGCCAGCGTCCGGCCCCTCGGTTCGGTCTTCTGGGTCGAGATTATTATCGACGCCCTCAACATAGGCGTTGCCAGACAGACAGTAGAACCCGGCGTAAGCCTCCATAAATGCGCGGCCATTCTGCCACGGATTCGGTTTGCGAAGCAGATCGAGTACAGGATGCGATTCTACCTCGTCGCCATCCGGCTCATAAAGTCCAATCGGAATACCGGAGAATGCGCGGCTGATCAGCGTCACGGCGCGATAGCCGACAACGTTCTTTCGGTACGCGACCTCCGTCAGCTTATCGTATTGACGAGGGGTCCAAACCGCATTGCCCATTGCCATCAGTCGCAGCATTCCGCTGACGAGACTCGACTTTTGCTCAATCGACGGAATCGGATTGAGGAACTGTCCTACGGCAGAGCGGATGCGGGTTGTAATATTCACTTCATCAGCCTGTAGAGCTTGGCCGGACTGATCCGGTGTGGCTTGAGTTTGCCGATGGTAGCGAACGCCGGGGCGAGTGCAGCGGCGCAGACTTCCGAACAGAACCACTTGGTCTTGCTGTGCCGACCTATTGGGAAGATCTGTGTCAGCAGGATTCCGGCCCAATCGTAGCGGCAAGCAAGCTCTGAATGGCACCAGTTGCGAAGGTCTATTTCATGGTCCAGCGCGATCAACAATGGCACGCGCACCCATTGATGCTGCTCAAAGGCCGTCAGCGGAGCCTTGAATTGCGTCCCGCCTTTTGGATACGCCGAAAACCGAGTCCCATCGCTGAACTCTAATTCAACGTGATTGAAACGCGAACGCGTCCAGAGTTTGATAAGGAAGCCGAACAAACCGCCACCTTTATGCTGGAAGATGACGTTCATGGCGCGGAAACCGGAAACAGGCTTGGATCAACTTCCACTGGCACCAATCCCCCGCCCAACGCCGCCCAATCCTCCCAGGTCTGGCCTGGGCCACAATCGGTCAGCAGGTCGGCATTCACCGCAAGCCGCCCATCTGTCAGCGTAATGGGCTTTATTTTCTTGAATGGATGCGCGGCGTTGATGGCGCTTGCCGCCGCGATCATCTCTGGCGGAATAATGAGCATAAGCATGTCACACATTCCTTCCGAAGGCCGTCATGAGTGCTGTCCACGCGGCTGAATACGTCGCCACTTGCGCCCCGGTCAGACCGACGCCCATAGCGTACCCGCCTTGGCTAGCCGTGGTCCATCCTGTAGGTGATCCAGCCCTACTTAGCGCGAAAATACGCATAGGCTCTGTTCCAGGAGTTGCTGCCGATACTGCTGCCGACAAAACAAGAGCGCCGTTGCGGTAAATATTCCCAGTTGTTGATACCGTTTGCGAACCAACCAATAGACCAAGGGGAAGCGCATTTACCGGCTCTGACGGACCAGAAAAGAAAGCGCTACAATCAAACTCATCTTTATTTCCAGTGTCTCGCGTTCCGAGCGCGATAGCGTTAAGGTTGGCAGGCGCGTTGTCGCTTCCCATCAACGAAGCGAATATTGTCGCTGGTCGTGTCCGCTCATATGCTGCGATGTGCCGATTGCTCGCCGTCCACGAGTTTTGCGGGATATTTACCAAGAGGCTTTTTGTCGTGCCGTTTCCAGTAATTCCCGTGGCTCTAGTGTAGTCACCGGAGATAAAGTTCGTATTTACATCGACATTTGGCCCCGAAGGCCCGCGCCAATAAGGCACGAGCGCGGCTGCAAGTTGGTTACCGACAAACGCATTTAGCCGCGTATTGGTATCTGCCAGTCCGACTGAGCGGAACACGCTCGCCGCTTGATCCATCGCCGCCGCATCGGCCATCGACACGGTGCCTCCGTTGGCCGTTACACGGAACATCCATGCGGACGTGTCTGGATGAATGCCGAGCAACGATGTTGCTAACGGCACGACCAGTGCAGAGACAAGTGGAACAACGAGAGGCATTAGGCCAACGCGACCGTGATTGATGCCGCACCAGCACCAGCGACGTTTGCTCGGACCTTCGCTTCCTGGGAAAGCTGCACTCTGAATGTCGCGTTAGTGGTTGCACTGGACGACGGTACGTCGATCCATATGGTACCATCAAGCGTTACTTGTAGTTTTACAGTCGCACCTGCGAAAGTTCCGGACATCAAACATACGTTGTCGTTTTTCAGCGGATAAACGCCGTCGTTTGATGGATAATTCCCGTCAGCGGTAATAGCATTGGCGAGGACTTGCATTACTTATCTCCTTTAATGACTTGAATTGATCCAGGAACTGGTCCGACAAGCCCAGCCTTAACGGCGTTGAGAACGCCGAGGCAATAATTCTGCGCACACTTCTTCGCCAGCGGCGATTGCTGAGGCAGGAGGTTCAGATATTCGCCCATGATTTCATCGAGGGCTTTGATGATTTCGTCATTCTTCATATGAGCACTGGAATCCTGTAGGTTGTTCCAGTCGAGTCTTGAACTGTGATCGTGTGCGTCGGGACAACGACTCCGGCGACAGCGGCGTTGCCGAGCTTGAGCGCGCCGGTGAGAGTCGTGAGCCCGGTGACGTTGAGTGCGCCGCCGAATAACACTTGGCCAGAGTTTGCCGCCGTGCGGATCGCAAATTGAGTCGTGCCAACGTTCGCCCCAAGGTCGATCAACGCGGACGTTGTGATCGTGCTGCTTGGCGTCTTGTAAGCGTTAAGTAAAAGTCCCTGAAGCAGTGTAATCGTGCCAGTGGTGTCTGGTCCGCCGTTATAGGTTCCAGCGGAGACTACTGCTCCGCGAACATTGGCGCGAGTACCGGACGAGCGGTGGTTCGCCTCGAACACGAGCCCGGAATCATAGCCACTGTTGCTACCGCTACCTGTGATGTTGAGAGAGCAAAACTGCGCTTGCGTATACCACGTATCAGAAACCGTTGTAGCATCACCCACTTGCCCAAACAGTGCGCGATACACGCCGCCTGAAGCCGGAGTAATGATATCGCGGTTCACGTCCAACGTGTAAACGCCCGAAGTGTTCGACGCACTACTGAATGCACCGCGAGAGGTCGTTAGCAAACCAGCGTTGTCAAAGCGTGCCGAATGTACACCCGCAACCGAGATGCCCAGCTCGGTCGCGCTATAACGGTAGATTCCGCTGGCTTCTGATGTTACACGCACGCCTGGAATCGCGGAAGTTCCGTCAGATATGGTAACAACGCCAGTGGCGTTGATCGCGCTGAACGTCTGCGCAGCGGTCCACGTTTGCGCCAGTGTAAGACGCGCAACCTCGACTGGCATATCTGTCGCCAATAAAGCGCGAAATGTCGGTGACGCATCAGGATTTCCAAACGCCGGACCAGCGTAGACAAATGTAGCCTGCTTGTCTGGCACACTGGTCAACGTATTGGCATCGGAAAACTGCGCGAGTTTTCCCGCTGATCCTGCACCATCAAGCAGTGATAGAAGATATTGCGCGGATGCCATCAGCGATGCAAAAGAGCGGTAGCCTGTGCCGTTTACCGTTGAACGGTCGCTTACTATGATCGAATCCAATGCCGGATCAAAGGCATCAACCTGCGCCGGCAGTGCATGGACTTCAGTAGCCATTAGCGAATCCGTGGCGCAGGGACAAAACAAATAGCGTTAAAAGCACCCGATGACGAATCAACACGATCATCATGATACCCCCGTGTAGCTTTAATTTGCGATTCGTCAATAAAATTATCCATCTCAAGTAAATAAGCGTCAGTCCACGGCCCAAATATTATATCAACATTTCCTTGCTCGACCTGGGCGGCGAGTGGTTTTGCACGGACAATTTTTGCCGTATTTACCCTATTGGTTTTAATAATATATCCGGCCAATTCACGCACGAGATAGCTTATTTCCGCGACTCCGGCCTGTCCTGGGTCTTGCTCCAGCCATAGCTCTGTGCCTGGTGGATCTTGTGCGGCGGTTCGCTTGATGACTTCAATGACCTGCTGCGGCGTGGCCCTAATGTTCTTCTCGTCTGCGATTACGAATCGCCCGTTAGGCCGGCGGCCCATTAACGTACCAGAGGTTGCGTCAGGGTCTGGATTGGCGGCACTTGCGGCAGTTGATGCGCGGTCCCAGTATCGCACCCATTTAACAATGTCGCCAGGAATAGACGGGATAACGTTGAAATTCTCGCGCTTGAAGATCACGCCACGAATACGCCGCACATGCCAATTTCCGTCTAGAAGCGTTGCGCGTTCGAATGCGGGCAGGTTCTTCAGCTTGGTGAGGTAGTCAGGGTCGGCAGCCATTAGGGCCGGATTATCGGTAAGCTTTGCCGGGATAAATGTCAGGCTTATGGACTCATCGCCACAAAATACAGGATCATCCTTCCTCTCGCCCCAGATGATTGAATCACCACGCCTGATAATCCAGCGCAGCACTCCAGCCCGCTTCGGATCTGGGAATCCTGTTGCCTGATCAATCCACCACTCGATCAGCTTAGCGACCCAACTGGATGAGTCTGGGTTGCACGTCGCTCGTAAATATGGAATAACTCCGCACGTTGAGCGCAAACGGGAAAGCATGTACCAAAATACGCTCTCGCTAAAGTGTGTTACTTCGTCGAATGCGACGACTGTAGGTTGGCTCCCCTGCCATGATTCAATATCTGAATCGTGCTGCATATGGTTGAACTTAATCGAGGAATCGGTGTCAGCCCAATGCCATCTGCATTCGTTGCGTTGCGCTTTCGCGCCCATCACCGGGAGAAGTTTTGCGGACTCGTCCCATAAGCCGCCTGGATTCATAATGTCGGAATATGTTCGCCGGAAAATCAACCCACGAAAGTCACGGACATGCGCGGCCCATCGTGCTTGATCGAGTAATAGGGCGAGAGTGTTATGGGTGGGGACCATCTGCTTTCCAGCTAGATATAGATGGCTTTTACTATCGACGGTTATGCACCGCATTGGCGTTGTCTGTATTTTTTCACATGCAACGATATAACGAAATGATATGGTCCTTCTGTTCTTTGTGTTCTGCCTTTCAAGTTTACGTTTTAATCTAAAAACAGGTATAGAAGAAGAGAACTGTATGCGGTACTTAGGACCGCAATCCTTCCCATACAGTTTTGCAATCCCCTCTTTAAATGAATGCTTTATTCCAAGTGATGACAATAACTCACAGAATGATTCTGCTAGGTTTTTCTTGGTTGAAACGAATTCACAACCGCCGCCACTTGCCCTAGCGTGTCCGTCTGTGTCCATTAATCCCTGGACTAATGCAATACGCTGGTCAACTGACGACCGCATGTAAATGTCTGGCACATGCTTGCGCCCAATCAATCCATTCAATCTCAATATCCTATATAGTCCGTGAATCCCCCACCCGTATTTGTCTTTTATTTTAACAACTTCGAATCCAGCATCAGCAAAAGACTGCGGTATCTCTTTGTCTGCGCTGGTTATTGCACCGGCTCCTGTCGATCCATCTCCTAGCCATACTCCGAGCAAATAAGGATCAAGAGGCAAGTCTTTACTCGGTAAAATAATTGGCTTACAGACTTGGATTGCGTGATTCGTCCGTCCGCTCTTGGTTTTTAATGTGTGAAATATCTCAAGCGTACTGCGTACACTTCCTGATGGTTCCGTTGATGGAGTTGGTGATCTTTTATTCCTCGCCGTTAATGAAGCGGTAAAAGCGACTGATTTATTCCCTGTTACCTTTGATTTTCTCGTGTATCTACGTTTTTTTCGCCATTCAGGGTTTTTTCTACTGAGTGATTGAAGCTCGCTGTTTGAAAACGTGTACCAAAAATGATCGGCCCCGGAGTCTATTATGCTTCCGTCGTCAAATGTAAAACGGTATGCCTCTGGCTTATGCTCCACCCCATGTGACTGTAAAACTGTTGTAGGCTCGCCATTTTCGCTGAAAATAATATCACCGGCTTTGATTTCTCCCATCGTCGTCCAGCCGAATGGTGTAGGGATTGGTGTTGTGAGTGGCAATAATTTCCCCCCCCCTGCTGCGCCGCCAAATATTGCAACATCAGCGTTGCACCGAAGAAAGTTTTCTTGCGGTCCCGCCTGTGCGCGGAATGTTTCTAGCTCTGGCTCAAGCTCCATCTATTACGTCTTTTTCTTTCTCTGTTTTTTCCGCCGCATTCTGCGCCGTCATCGTTGGGCATCTACCGTTATCGGGGATATAAACCACAACGTTTCGGTTGATATTCGCATCTCCGGAAAGCTCAACAGATTTAAGTTGAGGATAAGCATATTTCATCGCGGCAGATATTGCGGTAATGGCTTCGGGGATCAATTGTTGCTGATAGCACTTCAGCCCGATTTTAAAAAGGACGACAGGCACAGGCTCGTTGCCTGGTGCGGCGTCTTCCATTATCTGCCGGAGTGTTCGTGTCAGCTTGTTTGGCTGGCCTTTTAGGCGACCAGGTTTTGCTTGCGACTGGTTCAATCGAGTAACCCGCTTCCCGGTTCAACGTTATTCTCTTTTGCAAACTTAGTCCACCGTCGTCGGATAACATCACAATATCGTGGAGCGATTTCCATTATTCGGCATATTCGCCCGGTCTTCGCTGCTGCAATTAGTGTTGTCCCGCTTCCTCCGAATGGTTCAAGGATCAATTCTCCTGGCAAAGTGGAGTTATTCATCATGCGCTCGTATAGTTCGACTGGCTTCATCGTTGGATGTTCTTCCGACTTCCTGGGCCTATCAATATCCCAAACACTAACCTGGGTCCTATCTGGTGGCGCACGATGGGCTGCACCGGGGACCCAACCGTAATAAATAAACTCGTGTTTGTAATGATAATCGCTTCGACCAAATACCATTTGGTTTTTATTCCAAATCAATACCTGACGCAGTATATCTTTAGACAAAAGCCACATGGAGAATTCTACATGTGGCCGCCCCGCCGGGGCGGCAACATACCAAACCGCGCCCGGCTTACTTCGCGCCAGAACGCAACCAAGAGCGTCATTAAGGAGATCCGCTAGTCCATCAGATCCGTCATTTTCAACCTTGTCGCCACTTTTATAATTTGCCGACCTTGGGTCGGAGCATCCTCCCACGTAGTCTATCCCATAAGGCGGATCGGTCATCACCGCGTCTCCTACCTCGCTTCCGAGTAGTGACTGCCACGAATCAGTGCTAGTTGAATCGCCACACATCAATCGATGCGGGCCTAATTCATAAACCTCACCAGTCTGCGAAACTGGTTCGCCCGCTGATTCCGCCGGCATGTCGTCTGGGTCTCCTTTTTCCATTGTCTCCGCTTCCTGCGGGAGATCTTCCAACAATGAATGGAAATCAGCGAACGATAGGTCGATATCTCCAGCGTCATCAAGCTGGACCTTGAGCAGATCGGCGTCCCATTCCGTGAATTCGGCTACGCGATTATCGGCTAAGCGATACGCCTTGACCTGGGATGGCGATAGGTCTGATGCGACTACGACCGGGACCGAGGAAAGGCCCAGCAATTGCGCGGCTTTGAGCCGTGTATGTCCGTTGATGATAACGCCTTCGCTATCGACAACGATTGGCGACTTAAAACCGAACTCCTTGATTGATCCTGCGACAGCAGAAACCGCCTGGTCTGAGATCTTGCGCGGATTGCTGGCATAGGGGATCGGTTTGCTTGTCGGCCATTGCTCGACCGTTAGTTGATTGCTGGCCTTTTCGCTCATTGTCTGGCCCTTTCGATGTCAAGATTCGCAATTGGTGGTGGCTCAACCACAACGTTTTTCTCTGTTTTTACGGCAGATTCAGCAAATACTTCCGCAAGCATTCCTTCAATTCTCCGTTTCGTGTATTTTTTCCGCTCTGTTTGTTCTTCTTTGGTGTTCAGCGACTCGTCCAAAATGGTGCGAATTACGTCAGGAACTGAGCGTTTTTCGAAGAAAGCGCGGGATTGGAGCGCGTTGAATACGTTGTGGGATAGCGAAATAAGCGAGCGACACGGCCTAGTCATTTTTGCGGTGTATATTATTTTATAAATTAGTCAAGGATATTATATATAAAAACTAGATTGGTTTACATGCTTATTGATAACGCTTTATCAATATCAATAGCCTGTTTTTGGTTGCTTTGATGGTTTGTTGGTGATACGTCCAGCGGAGTGTGGACAATGGTAGGCCATTGGTAGTTAGATATTTAATCAACCGCAGAATCAAGTTTTCGTGGTTTGGTTTGGATGTCATTATATAACCCGATAGACAGATTTGTTGTCATCTGGATCAAGGACCGAATCTCCACGCACAAGCTCAGACTCGTGAACCAATTCAATAACGGTCCAAACGCCGAATATCTTTTTCACACGTCGATAGACGGTTGAATTGCTTTTGTTGATTATTGGCTTTCTCATGAACTTTATATCATTGGTTGGTTGATGTTTCATTAGAATGGACTTTCTTCGTTTGGTTCTTGCGTTGGCTTAGATTTCATTTTTACGCCCCTCGGCGTCTTGGTTTTCTCTGGCTTCGGTTCTTCGGTGTTAGCTGATCCGATTAATCCGACCTCGGAAAACGTAATACGCGAGAACGTAAAGCCGATTCGATCACCACACCCAGAAGAGTTCCGCGCCTTCATGATCGTGATTGTTTTGTGGACGCTCTGTAACGTAACCGCGCCTTGAGATTGTATCGGTAGGACTGTGCCGGGCGGTGAGCTATTGAGCCACAGTACGCTTGCTGCTGCACGTGATATTACAGCTCCTCCAGCGAGATCGTCCATAGTCGGTGGACCGGATTTTACGCCTGCACCTGTGCCTTTCCTTGGATGCGAAACAAGGACTAGTGATGCGCCGTATTTCTCGATGTAAACCTTCACGCGATTAAGGAAATTGCGGTCTGCATCCCAAGGCTTCTCGTTTCCTGGCGAGGCTAGCGTGATCGGATCAATGACAATAATCCGCTTCCCCGCCTTGCATTGAAACTCGACCCAATCCGCGCACTGGCTCAGTGTCCTGTCGCCAAAGCAATGTAAATCTGGTCCGATAATTTCGTTTATTTGCGTGAGGTTTTTTTTGTATACGGAAAGCGTTTGTTCGGAATGCGTTGCGACCCATTCACAGTCCAGGTAATTCGTGTCCCCTTCGATCAGCGAAAGCAGACGATTGAGATACCACTCTTTCGTTTCTTCCAGCATCAGCACCGCGACGGGGCATACGCCAATCGTCGTCCAGTGGCGTAGGCACGATAAAATAAACCAGGACTTTGCGCCTCCTGGTGATCCACAGAGGACCGTCACCGAGCCGGGTAGTAGGCTTGCTGATCGCTCAGTGAGCGCTGGGAACGGCCAGGGAATAAGGGCGTATTGGCGGGATATCTTGGCGTTGAGTAATTCCTCTAGGCCGACTGGCCCGGTCGGCTCGTTGACTTTTAATTCTTCGATTGGCGGACCCAGAAGTGGCGAGTACCGCCGAAGAAGGCTGTCGGTTGTCGTGGCGAGTCCCCACGCCTGGGCAATCTCTGCGAGCGAGGCCACCCCTAGGCCAACGCTCACGCCTGCTCGACGGAAGGCAACTATGGCTTCGTTTAGCTGATCGTCGGGTTTAGCAGGGCGCATTGCCCGGTATTCTACCAGCAGCTTCCTCGCTATGGCCACTGGCGTGCCTTCTACGCGATCTTTTTCTGCCATTGTATCCATTACGACTGCGCCATTAAATGAGGCCGCTCAGCGTACCAGTTCCACCAATCCGGCGATTGGTCGGGGTAGGGGCACACCGTAGACTCTGGAATTTCGTCTTCCCAGCACTCGCCGCGTAGGTAGCGCACCGGATCTTTCCGGAATTTTGGATCAGGGTGAGCAGCTGTGAAAGCCTTGCAGCCGTCAGCCGCCGACTCCTGTTGGACTCGAGATAGCCGTTTCCACACCTTGAGCGTATCAGATTTACCGACCTTTTTTCCGTACCCTTCCCAAAAATCTTTGAATAAATCCGCATCAAACGGGATGTCTTTGTCCTCCTTCCGCTCGGCAACTTCCAGAGGCTTCTCTTTTTGAACAAATCCAAACTCACTCACAGGAGGCGAAGCCGACGCCTCTTTATGTTTTTTTGATCCCTTGATCCCTTGATCCCTTGATCCCTGATCCCTGATCCCTGATCCCTGATCCAGCAGCGAATGATCGTCGAGGGCTCGTCGAATACTCGTCGAATCCTCGTCGAGGAAGTAAGTCTTGATCTTAGATAGACTTGGGCGGTCAATGCGCTGGTGTTTTGTAAAATTAACAACCAACCCAATTGGACCATGCGAGAGGTGTTCGCGAACTTCAATCCACCCCTCGTTAGTAAGTGTAGCGAGGACTCGTCGAGCCCTCGTCGAATCCTCGTCGAACGGCCAGAGTGAGGACCGGATTAAAGCCGGAGACGCAAGAAAGTACCCCTCGTCGTCCGAGATATTAAGTAGCCCAATCGCAGCAAGACGGACATCGTCAGGTTGCCGCGCAAAGACAGGGTGCCCCCAGAACTCAGGTTTTACGGTGCGTATTCGCATTTAATGACCCCACCAAAAAAGACCGCCTCGCTCCTGCTTTCCCGAAAGTTTACGGCTTGCCACCAAAACGTGGCGCGTACTTACAGGAGCGAGTGGTCAGATTGTTTAGACAAGACCGCCGTAAAACGGCCTTGGTATTTGGTAATCTAATCGGCTAGCCGATTTGTCAAGCTCATCACCACATACCAGGCGGAAACGCAAGCCCATACTCGTACGCCAGCGACGCCGCTCGCGTAGTGCAGAGATAGCCCGTTCGTGGATCTGCGTCAGTTGTTCGTTTTTGTTCATGGAGCTCATACCATA
>ERZ1292625.1280-Hain-H41-01um-R1-1280-length-31064-cov-52_pt1 | contig 31064 bp, 46 predicted proteins | sample MGYA00564400_ERZ1292625 | MGnify/ENA primary metagenome ERZ1292625 (study PRJEB36523, sample SAMEA6512639) | groundwater metagenome | collected 2019-01-08 | study: AquaDiva: Metagenomics assemblies of 32 groundwater samples
GAAAGGAAAAAGAAATGAGAAAACAAAAAATTGCCCTCTGGGAAGAAGGCTCTACTTCAGATGGCCGCTGGGAGGAGGCATGACTATCACATCCATCCACCTCCCAGAAGAGGACAAAAAAAAGCTTGCTGAAATTTCAGCAAGTATGCGCCGTTCTAGGAGTGGCGCAATTCAGATCTTGATAAGGCAAGCACATCTCAAGCTTGTCAAAGAAAAAAAAGTGCCTGCTACAAGTGATACACAGAGATAGTAATCTCTGTCTTATCTCTATCACCAAAACTCTTCATCAAATAATCTTCACAAATCCTCTCGTCAAATCCGCTCCAGCGGATTTTCTTTTCCAGCCTGCCCTTCTTCTTTATTATCACTTCTTTCGGCGTGCTGAATATAGCGTCAAATAAGCTCTTTCGAATATTATCACTATCAGGTTTTTGGTTGCAGACCATGCCTTCTGTCACCCATTTCTTTTTGGCAAACGTATCACTCATCTTTTTAGTGATAATAATATTGACTTTTATAAAAAGTTTCTCTTTGTACTTTTCATTCAGCTCTCTCAGACATGCTATCTCTTTTTGATGTTTCAATATCAGCTCGTTTTTGAACGCTATAAACTCAGCGTTTTCTTTTTTATATTTCCATGCTTGGTTGGTATATGCTGAAAATTTTTTAGGCGGTGGAATACAGGGCATGGATATTTTAAGTGATAATATTTCTTTCATATTTTTTCTTTGAATAATTTGTTGGCTGGGACTGATAGTTTTTCAGTTATCAGCCTGACGTTTCTGCCAGTGATAGGATACCCTGTAATAACTCGCCAGACTATCATGTACGGGATGTTTAACACGCGGCATTTATGTGATAGATATTTTTCAAGTGATACTTTTTTATATTCAGCATCTATCGCTTGCAGAAGGTCATCCGAGTTTATAGCCGTGTATAGTCTCATTTTATTTATCACTGATATAATCTTCAGGAGCGCACCGAAACGTGCTGGAATTACACGCTTCCAATTTCATTTCTTCTTTGCCAGCGTGAAATCCCACAATAGAAGCTATCACAGTGAGTATCATTATAAGTATCACTACAATTACTGGGGATACTTTTTTCGGTTGATCTTCAATTATTGATTTATTGTTCATACCAATAACCCTTTCTTTTGAAAATATATCTCATGATAATCAAACAATATAACCCACCCCATCACACCCTCTGAGGGACCCCCAAAGTGTCAATATCCCACCCCTCACCGTTATCATTAGGATAATTAAACACCATACATGGCAAATGCATCCAACAATCATCACTAGGCTCAGTAGGAACCCCTTCAGGATAAAAGGACAAAATACGAGAACGAATTCCAATCTCCCGAAACGCCTCATAAACAGAAATTGCCTCAGAAAGGAAAAAACGAGTAATCCAAAACGGATGCTCTCCCCCACTATACTGAACGTAATACATCCCCCCAGTTTCACGTCGCATGTGACAAAGTACATTATTGTTCATACCAATAACCCTTTCTTTTTGAAATAGCACCACTACGCTGTTTCATTTCGTCTTGATATTCAGCAAAATGCACTGCCAACATGTAAGCGTGATCTGAAACAGTAACAAACTGTATCACCTTATCTTTGTCCTCTGGAAAGCGTACTGCCCATTTATAGGCTCTGCCGGAATCATCGATAAACTGTATCACTTCACCCCGTTTATTAGGGTTCTTCTTTGCAAAAGCAAACGCTTCTACGTTTGTCATTGTCATTTTAATAGTCCTTTCTCGATAAAATAGTTTTCATCTTCTGGAAATTCCTCTAACCAGTGATACACCCAATAACTTTTATCAACAAATTGTATTACTTTGTCCTTGTCTTCTGGAAATCGGCTTGCAAAAACAAGTGCAGAACCAGCATCATGCACAGGTTGATAAAAATGTATCAATTTTTCTTTATCTTCGGGAAACCTTTCAAGCCAAATTCTTGCCCAATAAGGGTTATCAATACAGTGTATCACTTCATGTTTTCTTTCAGGATTTTTCTCTGCAAATTTAAAAGCTTCTTCGTCTGTCATAAGAGCAATCCTTTCTTTTGAAAATATTCTTTGTCTTCTGGAAACCTTTCAAGCCAACCATCTATATGTATTGTCCAATTGATAAACTGTATCAGTTTATCCTTGTCCTCTGGAAACTGCATAACCCATTTATAAGCCCATATAGATACAGTGATATATTGTATCACTTCATGTTTTCTTTCAGGATTTTTCTCTGCAAATTCTAACGCTTCTACGTTTGTCATTGTCATTTTAATAGTCCTTTCTTAACGGAAAAAAAGTTCGTTTACATTTTTGCCAAGAGCCGTTGAAATACGCTCGGCTGTAACAGGTAAGACGGGCTTTGGTGATAATGCCCGTCTCAAGGTGTGCTCTGGCAATGATAATGTTTTTGCCTTATCTTTGACTGTATCACCAGTGATACTATCAAGCTCTTTTTTGATTTTCCTTATTATCGGAATGTAATTATCAAAAGACATGGTTCAATTCCTTAAAAGGGTAAGTCGTTCGCTTCTTCTACAGAAGCGGCAGGTTTATTTTTCTTTCTTGTTTTAGGTTCAGACTTCGGCGGAGGAGATAAAAAATTATCAGTCTGCTCTTCAACTATATTATTTTTTATTATCACTTCGCCACCTGCCTTTGTGTTAGTGACATTGGCGGGAGGAATTGATAGGAGAGTATTGTTTGAGTATACCTTCCCATTTTTCGCCGTGTATGATTCCCTCTTCAGCAAAACATGTTTCGGCATGGAGAATTTCTCAACAAAATCTTTTAAGTTTTGAGAGAAATTTCCTTGCTCAGGAAACCCTAGAGCCATAAGGTTTTTCTTTAGAAAGAAAATTGACTTGATACTCAACACATGTATCACGTCAATCGGCCAGTCTGTAGCATCATCAATAAAATTGATGATAATCATTGGAGTATTATCTCTCTTTGTTTTTGTGAGTATAACACTGCTCACTTGACCAGTATAAACTCCATCAGGTATTTCGGGTATTTCTTTGTTCTCAGCGTTTTTAAAAGTATCATCGAACAAAGACAATTCTTCAACAGTTACATCTTCGAACATGTTACACCTCTTTCTTGTTGGTTTTTAATTATAAATCTTTTTTACCCATCACCTTGTACAACTCATTGGCAACCATCGTGCTCTTTCTTTCAGTTGTTTTTAATTGAGCCGATTTATCGACTATCATTTGATATAATTCATGAGCCGCTTCTTGTGAGCACAGAGCTTTTACTTCCTCTTTATGTTTGTTCCACCAGTTACTCGCTTCTACTGGTGAGCGGAACGCATTGATTCTCAAAATCCAATTTGACCACTCTTCAGGCAAATTTACTTCTGATGATACAGGTGCAGGTTTTTTGGCCTCAAGGGCTTGAGAGTTTTTCTCAGCCGCTTTATCATCTGGCTCAATGATAATATTGTCACTTCCCTTTGGCAAATTATCGAGCCATGTTTCAAATTTTGGCAATTCAATAATTGCTCCAGATTGATAAGTGATAGTCCTGTCTTTTTTGATAAGACATTTTCTGATTGCTCCTGATAATGATAATCGAAGTGATATGTCTGGCATATACTCCGTTGATTTTTCACAATCCTCGCGAAACCCAACAACCACCTGCTGGCCTGCTACCTCTTGAGTTACATCTTTTTCTCTGGTGATAATGATAATGTTTTTATCGAGATTTATCAGTCTGGTTAATAGACTTTTATATCTCTTTTTTATATCTCCCCAGTCTTTCATTGCAAGGGCGGCATCATCATTTTTTGACTTCAAAATTCTTTTTTCCTGATACGCTTCTTGGAGGAGTTCGTAGTAGATGGTTATAGGGTCTATCACTATGCTCTGATAATGTGTATCACTTTCGAGCGACTTTACAGCCGCTTCAATTTCTTGAATAGAGCGCGTTTGAAGCCTGTCGAACGCTTCAAACAACGTGCTTTTCGAGTGATACACTAACGAGCCGCCTTCAAGATCCAAGATAGCGAGCGGTCTTGGAGCTGTAAGGGCATACCAAGTCTTGCCTGTGCCCGATTTACCTGAGATTATCATTTTGATTTTCCTCGATAAATTTACATATTCATGAGGAAGAAAAAATTGGTTCATACAAATTCCCTTTCTTTATTATCACTTCACAAGTGTTTCACCATAAATTTTGTCAGCTGAGGTAATAAGGTTTTTAAATCTTTCACCGACAATTCTTTTCCTCTTAATTCTGGCGGCAAATTGATTTCAAAATGCGTGAATGGGTGTTTTGTAATTTTGCAAACCCTTGCCATAAGCGGAGCTGGCAGAACACCTATCACCTGATCACCTTTTTCAAGATGACTAAAAAACTCTTCATCTACATGAGTCACGGCTATAGCCGTGCTGTAGCCAAATTCTTCTTTGAGGTAGGTGATAGTGGCTGGGTGTCGAGTGATAATGTAAGTTGTCATGATACAAGTCCTTCCATAAATTGTTGACAATAGAAAGATTGCTCATAAATACACGAACAATCAGGAATTTCCCTTTGGGCGATACTGAAATATAATTTTTCAAAGAAACCTATAGCCTCAAGCACTTGAGAATCTGAGTAATTTATGAGATACTCTTTTCTTACATCTATAACACCTTTTTGTATGTAACGTATTTCTCCATATTTGGTATTAAGTCCGCACATGTACAGCAAAGTTTGCTGAACATGCTGAGCTAACGGTTTTGTTGGAAGTTTAGCGCATGATTTAATCTCCACCACCAATGGAAAACCTCTCAGATAAATGTCTACATGACCAATAATATCAAGCTCTGCGCTGGGCTTGATATGTACTTCCCTTTCTAATTCACAATATTTGCCGTGAATTTCTTTTGTTTTTTTTTGTTCTTCTTCATGTATTTTTTGCCCTTCATCAAAGATGATTTGCAACTCTTTGCTTATCGGTGCTTTCCCGTGATAATGCGTGAAGTACAACTCACGCATGCACCTGCCAACGTTTGATACTCTGTACACATTTTCAAACAATGTTTTTTTCAACATGGTTATGCCTCCATCTTTTCAATGAGTTTCTGATATTCCATTTTTTCACTATCACTTAGATACTGATAATATTCAGCTATATCATCAGTCACGAGCATTAAACTCGTGTTCTTTTTAAGATTTTCTCTATAAAGTTTTGCCAACAAAATAAGAATTTTCTTTAATTCTTCTTTGTCTCTTCGGCTATCACTTAGGCAGTGATAGTCTTTCAAGCACTCTTTATATTGTACTGCTCTAGGGTCTCCTGCATATTTCCATTGTAACATTCTGAGCATTTTCATATTCATTCCTTCAGCGAGATTCCGAAATATTTACGAACGCTTTCACCTGCAAAAGAAGTAGTTTTACTTTTGATTCCAAATCTTACAAGTTCCCGACCAATCGAGTTTTTGCTCGATGGGCTTTGTCCATTTGCCCGCGTCCAAAGGCAGTATTCGTGATAGTATTTTTGGGTTTCGATGGATTCGTCAGGTGCTAAAGTGCACTGAGAATTTACAAACTGCCTGAGAGTTGAGGCATTATCACGTTCCTCATTGAGAGTGTTTTTGATGTTTTCTGGGATAGTAAATCGCCAGCCATTTTTGATGATACGCTTCAGCCCCTCAAGTGCGAAAAGGAAAATCTGATCGATCTCTTTTTTGAGTTTCTCAGTGATAGACACATCAATTTCATTATCATCAAGAATTTCATCAAAAGGAATTATTATCATCCGTCTCCAAAGTCCTTCGCTTTTATCAGAAAAACGTGGAATATTGTTTGTAGAAAAAACATGCTTGGCCGTGGGCAAGAACGTCACGGCTGATAAATATTTTCTGTCACAAGTTATTTGATCGCCTGAAGTGATACTTTTCAAAAGCCCCTCAGCCGCTTTATCAATCTCACCCATGTCCGCGCAGATGTTGGCAGTCTTACCAATCAAGGCCGAGAGAGCATAGCTTTTTTCGAGCTGGTCAAGTGATAATGACGTATAATTTCCTTCGCCTATCATGTCCTTCAAAATCGAAAGAAAAACGGATTTGCCGTTTTTGCCTTCGCCTTTGAGAATGAAGAATTTTTGCAGGCGATTATCGGGTACTAACATGTAACCCATAAGTTCCATGAGTAAAATTTGATTCTCTTCTTTTGGCTGTACTCGTTTCAAATATTGTTGGAATATGGGAGCGGACATGGCAGTAGTATCACTGAATGAAAGTGATACGTTCCATTGAGCCGTGGAGAAGAAGATAGTTTTTTTGGGATCTAACAACTCGATTTCGCCGTTAGCCAGAACAGAAAGAATTTTATTTTGGAGCAAAACTGAAGTGATAGTATTATCACTATCAGGAGCGGAACATAAAAACGAATTGTTATTTTCGACAATTCGCGCGTATGTGCGAATAAAATAAAGCATGTCCTGATTTTTGGTTTTTGTAACCCAATTCTCGCCGAAGCGGTGTTCGAGAAATTCAACTGATAATCTGGCCAGCTCAGTATCTGATAGTTTGAGCCAGCGGTTGTTTCGGCGCATGTAGGGTTCGCCGAGATAAAAGAACAGAGTATCATTTGCATAGAACCCATAGAAAGCCATTGCCTCCGTTTTCCAAGAGATGGAAGCGGTGCGGCTTATTTTTTTTTCTAAAAATTCAGTGAGTTCTTCTGGAGAAGATAATGAAGCGGGAATCGATTTTTTAAATCCAATCGTTTCCATCACGGATTTCAGAATTTGAATTTCGGAATTTTCCTCAAAAACTTTTTGAACAGTATCAGGGATGATAGTTCCTGATTTTAGCTGGCTAGCTGGGGCATAGCTGGGAGTTTCCACTGCAAAGCCATTCACGCTATAGACAAATTGTTTCGCTTCTGGAAAGGGCAGGGAGCGAAGTTTTTGAGCCAACGAGAAAACGTCTCCACTTTTCTGACAGCCGAAACAGTGATAAAATCCTTCGCCATTTTTGCCAGATTCAACGAGGCTGAAAGAGGGACTATCATCTTTATGAAACGGACATAAGAGAAGAGCCTTGCCGTTCAAGGGCTTGAAGTCAAGTCCTAAAGCAGAGGCTACTTTGAAAATTGATAAAGTAGCTTTTAGCGGCTCAAGCAGATTCATCTTTTCCTTCTCTAATCATTATCACTATCACTATCATCTTGTCGATAGCGATAAAGCGATAATAGTCAAGAAAAGAAAAAAATAAAGTTTTTTTATTCATGTTTTGCTTTTTATTGTTAACAAGTGAGATATTTTTCTCGGTTTTAACCGAAACTACAGAATATTCTGTAGTTTCAAATTTTTCTGTAATTCAAATTCCTTAATAATATCATATACTATTACAGAATTACAGAAATTACAGAATATTTATATGTTAATATATGAGAATGTATATAGAAAAGAAATATATATGTTTAGAACATAGGGAAATTGCTGTAATTTCTGTAATTCTGTAGTTTTATACGTGAGAGTAAGCTCTCAGCGATTACAGAATATTACAGAACTACAGAATGTTTTTCCTCGAAAGAAAAAAATGTTCTTTCTCTCTTTTTAGAGTTGACGGATGACAAAGATAATAGTTAAATGATAGTATTGTGATACTCAGTGAGAGGACAATGAAGAGAATCGTGCTCAACAGAGATTTGGTCGAGACAATTATTGAAAAGAAAAATTTATCAAAAGGCTCAGTTGCGATTATCATCGGTTGTAATCGAAGCTGTCTTTCAGCCTACCTCGCCGGCCGTCTCGCCATGAGACCCAAAAGACGTATAAAATTATTATCACTCCTCAAAACTTCTTTTGAAGAAACCTTTATTATCATGGAAAAAGAACATGAGTGAAAAATATATCGAAAAGATGTGCGCGAAATGCTTAATCGTTTTGCCTTTTGAATCTCTGGCCAAAGGAGACGTTATCAAATTGTTGAAAAAATCTTTCCCAGAACTCATCGACTGTCTTTGGCAAACAACCGCTTTCTTGGGAAATGAATTGTTAGAACTAAACGAGGGAGATATTGTTGTTTTAGAAGATGATACTCAATACACGGTTTCCAGCCTCGCAAAAATTTGTGAAAAAACACAAAATCCAGTGATAGTTTTGAAAGAAGATAGTTATACTTTTGTTAAGGTGATAGTCTCTGAGGTGCTTGGTGTCAAAAGGTAAGTTCGTAGATGATAGTATGGCTGAGAAAAAAGCACAATTCTATTTGTTAAAAAAAGAAGGGCTTTCTATCAATCATATTTCTGAGCTTCTCAATTTAAATAAAAAAATTTGTAGAAATTGGGAAAACGAAAAACTCGTTAGCGATATAGTAAAAAAAAAGATCAATTATGATGAATTGTTAGCTCAAAGATGTTTTGACGGGTTTGTTTCAAATATTATTCTTAGTATAGCTCTAACAAATATTTGGCTCAATTCGTTTGACAAGAAAGACATGAAAAGAATTGAATCAAATATAGATAAAATAACTCGTGTGGTCGGAGTATCAGCTGACAAAGTTTTACGACTTATAGAACTCAGAAAATTAGATAATATAGAAGATAACACTGAAAGAATACAAATAGATTTAAGAAGAAGCAATAAAAGTGATAGTGATAGTGATAGTCGTTCTATTATCGATGTAGAGAAGTGATAATGTCAAAGAAGAATTATGATATATTGGTTGATTTATCCGAGCCGCAATCGAAAATTCTTATCTCTGAACGCAATGAGCAGATACTTGGGTATGTCGGTGCTTGGGGCTGTGGCAAGAGCTTCACAGCCGTGCTTTGGATAATAAAGAAAACAGGGCTATTATCACATTGCGATTTTTGTTTAATCGGACAAACATTATCATCAGTTGAGGATGTTATCATCATCCCTTTATTGGCTTATTTGTATGATGGAAATGAACAGCATTGGAATAAGACAAAGCATAAAGTGTATCTTCCAAATAACAATATTTTACATTATCAATCATACATACACATTGACCGCATTGAATCTAAAGGGTTTGCTGTATCAATTCTTGAAGAGGCAAGCTATACAACACCAAGAGCTTTCGACCGATTACTATCGCGTACTCGGCAGAAGTTCTCTCGTAAGGATGAAGAGACAAGGCCGCAAATGCTTGTTTTAGGACATCCGAACGTCCAGTGGTTGAGAGATAAATTTGAAGTGAATAATAAGTCAACGTCTTTTTTTGTATCAGGTAAGACAAGTGATAATGTACTATCACTTGGGCAAGATTATATTAACATTTTGAGATCGAACTTATCCGCCGATGATGCTGAAATTTATATCGAAGGGAAGTGGGGCAAGCCGAGAAACATGGTGTATCCTGAGTGGGGACGTGATACACATCTAATCGACTGGCCAAAGTGGAAGCCAATGCTTGAAACGTGGATGGCTGTTGACTTCGGGTTTAATTATCCAGCTGTATTGTTTTTTCAGAGAATAGATGATAATACGGAAATAATTTTCGACCAATTAGTCCCAACAGGAGTATCAGATGATACTCTTTTAGAGATGATAATGTCGAAGCCTTACGGAAGGCCAGAGATACTATTACGCAATCCTTGTGATCCTGCTGGTGATAGTATTCAATCCACCAGTGGCGAAGCTAGTATCAGACGGTTTCGGGCAAAAGGATTTAACATGGTGACTCAAACAAATCCTTCGTGGCGGAGAATCCCTTTTGGAGTATCAGCTTGCCGAGCTACTTTGAGAGATGCCAACGGAAAGATAAAATGTTTTGTATCGAAGCAAATGGCCGATAGAGAAAGAGGACGTGGATTTGTCACGGCTATTGAGAGATATAAATTTGAAACTAATAAAAATGGTGATACACTATCAGACCTCCCAGAAAAAGAGGAAAAACATTCCGATCCGATGGACGCTTGGAGATACAACAGAATCAATAACATGGTGAATTATAATCTATACAGGAGCTATTGAAACAGATGAGTATAAAAAATGATATGGAGAAATTCTTAGGTCAGTCGGCTGAAAAAGCATTATCATCAGCAAAGTCGTTGAGAGATTTGTTGGTCAAAGCGCAGGAATATAAGCCTCAAGGGTTTCTGAACTGTATTCGTAAACCAGTTTTTTATGATGATGAGATGATAATGAGGCACGAATATTATAAGGGGAAGATGAAGGCTGATTTGATTTGTACACTTCAACACATATATCCGAAAAGTTATCATAAGATGATGCCTTACTCATTGCGGCTGGTGAGTAAATATATCAACCGTGCGGCAAATCTTTATATCAATAGCCCTGAGCGCAAATTGTTTTTGGGTGATACTGCTCTTGATGATACTGATAATAACATTGTCATGTTCAACCGTTTTGTTTCACTGTCAAAATACAACAGGTATTTCAAACAACAGAACCGTTTTACAAGGCTTTTTAAGACAAGTTTTGGAAGGGTTAAATTTGATAATGAGCTTGACTGTCCAAAGTGGGAATTGTTCCCGCCTTACGCGGTGGAGCGAGTACCACACCCAGACAAGCCAAGTGATATAAATTCCGATCTTTTTGTGTTTTTGAAACTATCATCCGTGAAGGGATTTTATTCTAATTCTATTCAATCGAGTGATAGATTTGAGTGTTGGTATAATATTGGATTTGATGATAATAATCAGGCACAATGGCAAAGGGTGATAGTTTCTGGTGATAATCTTGAGGTTGATGATAATGTTTACGAATGGCTTCCAATCACGGTGTTATATGACGACGAGCCGAACGAGCCATTTATAAACAGTGGAGATGATATTATTGACGTATCGAGGGCGATGAACGTTTTATTGACGGATGCAAAGTTTATCAGTCAGTATCAGGCGCATAGTCAATTGGTTTTAAAGACTGATAATCCAAAAGGTGATAGTCAGCTGGCAGTAGGGGCGGACAAAGTAACTCCTTTGCCGACAAGTGATACTCTCGAAGTGTTAGACTTCAATCCGAAAATGTTAGACCTCGTTTCGATGGGCAAAGATTTGATATATCTTTTTGCCATTATGAATAACATGAGTCCTAATCAGTTTCGTGTAGACCGTCAAGCTCTAACGGGAGTGGCGTTGAAAGTTGAGAATCTTGATTTGATGGAAGATAGACAGGACAAGATAGTTTTGTTCAACGATTATGAGCAAGAGCATTTTCATAAAACTGTTTTATGTCAGAATCTTTTCGGCTCGAAACAATACAGTGATAATCTTGAAATGCACTTCGTTGTGGGAGATCCCGATATTATCAGTGATGACGAAGCTAAGATTAGAATCTGGCAACAGGAAAAGAGAGAGGGTGTAAGTGATAATATTCAGTGGGTTATGGAGAAGTACAATGTATCTGAAAAAGAAGCTGGTCAATATTTGGATGCTCTGAAGGCGAGAAAGTCAAGTGATACAACTGATAATTTTTTCGAGTCAGAAAATCTTATAAAAACAGAGGAGGAAACCATTGAGTGAATTTGAGAAGAGTATCAAGTCGATTCAAAGAAGGCTTTTGAAAGAGATAATCTTTTTTCTTGGAAAATTGCAAGAGGACGATTCTGCTGTTATAACCAACAAGATGAATCTTGAATTGGCTCTAAGGCTTGAGGATATTATCAGTTTGAAGATGAAGTCTTTGGGTTACGATGAATCTCTTTTGAAATTATCTCAGGAGTCGAAAGAGATAATATCGAAGTTAAGAGCGGAAAACGTCAAGAGTGGGTTAAGTGATACACTGGCTGAGGACGCTGTGTTACAGATAAAGGCACTTGATAAGGTGATACTCGAAAAGGATGTTCGCTTTTTACCTGAGAAACTGTCATCAAGTATTTCTCAGATTGTTTACGGAGGTGTGCTTGGAACGTTGTCACACAACGAGATAATTGACAGAGTAGAACAGGAGATACAGATAAGATTCGATCAGGCTGTAACTCTTGTTGAACAGTATCAGCATGCGTTGAGAAATACTATCACTATCTCTCAGGCGAAGGAATCTGGGATAGAGCATTATCTGTATGCTGGTGTTGACGATAGTTTGACCAGACCTTTTTGCAAAAGAATGGTGGATAAAATCTGGACGCTTGAGGAGCTTGATTCTTTAGGAGATTCTGATTTAAGAGGTCGTCAGCCATTACCAGTATCAGTACACTTAGGCGGTTTTAATTGTCGGCATTACTTAGAGCCGCTTGATGAAGAGACTGCTCAGGTAATGTTACAGGCAGGTGAGGCAAGACGTGGCAAGGTATAAAGTATCAGTTAATGTGCAATCGAGTTTAAAGAAAGCTAATGATAGTATAGACTGGACGAAGGCTCTTACTGCTCTAGGGCTTGCGGCAATCCGTTTCAATCGTGAAAGGATTGTAAAAAATAATGAGAACGTAGATGGAACGAGGTTCAGAAGATACACAAAAGAATATTCGAGAAAAAAGATATTGACTGGTCGAAGCGGTGATCCAAATTTAACGTTGACTGGTAATCTTTTAAAATCGATGGCGATATTATCATTGAATCTTTTGGCTAAGATAGTGATAATCGGGTTTTCTGGTTCTTCAAACGCTTCGAAGCTAAGGGCAAAGGCTGGTATCAGATCGAAAGGGAAGAAAAGGAAATTTTTGAAGGCGACAAAATACACTGTTACTGATACTACAAAACAAATATCGAACAGGTTGAAGGCAGTTGGTAATCAAAATAACGGGAGAGATGTTATAGGGTTATCTCAAAAAGATACAACAAGACTATCACAGGTGTTACAAAGAATAATAAAAAAAGCCTAAAATGATACTTGTTTTTTTACAAACGATCAAGTATCTTTATTGATAATAATTCACCTTGATGGAGTGATAATGTCAGAAGAAAAGAACAAGGCTCTGGAAGCCCCCGGTACACAAGCTCAGGAAGCTGGTTCGGGTGATAGTGATAAGAATGTTTCTGATATTGATTTTTGGAAATTGGAATCAAAGAACAATGCTAAGGAAGCGCAATCGCTTAGAAAGCGGTTACGCGAGACTGAAGCACAAATAGAAAGTGATAAGCAAAGCAAATTGGCTGAAGAAGGGAAGTTCAAAGAATTGTATGAAAAAACTTCTTCTCAGCTAAAAAACTATCAGTCTGTAGATGAAAAATTCAAACAGCTGGCAGGGTTTGCCGAGAGTATCATTTTGAAAAACGTGCCAGAAGAGTATCACGACATTGTCCCGAATGTTCCGATTGAAGAAAAGCTCCAATGGGTGGAAAACGCTACCAAAAAAGGACTATTCAAAAAGGTGCAATCGGCTGGTGTCAGCGGACATCACGCTTCAGTATCATCATCACAACAGAAAGAATTGGACTATACTTCGATGAGTGATGATAATAAGAAGGCTTTTAGAAAAGTTCTTGTCGGTGGCGGTGGGCAAAGAAAGTTATAACACTATCACCTTAATGGAGAAACAAAATGGCTAATGAAACTACACTGAGTACAGCCGCCGAGTTTCGGCTGGCTTCCGTTATACCTGCATTGCAGGATTTACTTTTGGAAGAGGCTCGTCCAGCAATGGTAATGAAGCCCTTTGTAAAAGAGCATTCGATTGTTGATTCGCCTTCCAACGTGCTTGATATACCTGTTCTTAATGATACAGGTGCGGCTTCGTCTTTGGCAGAAGCTACGGCAGGCTCTAACACTGCAATCAACCCGACTGAAATATCTATCACTGTTGGAAAATATGCACAAATTTACGCGATCACCGATGAAGTTGTCACTTCTCAATTTTGGGGCAATGCTCCGATTGGTGATTTGACAAACGCTTTACTATCACCTGCAATAATGGATAAGTTGATGCCATATATACAGGTTGGTGGAAGAGCTTTGGCCGAAGCGGTTGATAATGCTTTATGCGCATTGCTTGGTTCGCATACTGATACAGTTGGAACTTCTGGTTCTGATCTTACACACACACAATTTTTGACAGCTATGTATGAGTTGCAAAACAACGATGCAAAAGGTCAAAAGATAGCAGTGTTACACCCGATACAAGTCCATGATTTGCGTGTGGCTCTAGGCGTTGGTCAAACATCACAAAGCCCTTTGCTGGTGCAGGCTGGACAGAAGTTTATCAATGATACTACTCTTTACGGGTATTGTGGAAATTTACATGGAGTTGAAGTGTTTGAAACTACTTTAGTTCCAACGGCTAACACTGGCGCGAATAGAGCAGGCGGCATGTTTATCAATCAATGGACTTATGGACTAGCCATTAAATGGTATCCAAAGATTGAGTTTGAACGACAAGGAAAATCGTTTTTAACTGATATTATCTGTTCTATAAGTTTCGGCGTTGGAGAGATGAGAGATGGCTTCGGAGTAAGTATTATCACTGACGCTTAATATTATCACTACTGGCATTTATTATCACTACTATCATTTGAGGATTAAATGGAATCGAAAGTTTTTGAGAACATCAAGCCAAAAACACCAAAATCGATATTGCCCGATGGCTTTCAATATCGAATGATGAAAACTTATTTTGTTGATGCTGATACTAAGGAATCGAAATTGGGAATGAAACAGGCATTGGTTCAAAATGATAGAGTGCATGAGTATGCTTCGGAGTTCAGGGTTATCAGTGAAACTGAACTCCGTTTAGCTTCCAGTGGTTTTTTGGATATTGAGGGAGTAAGAGAAGAGGCTTTATATCGGTTAGCAAATCCAAATGATAGTGATATTGAGGCTGGGTACAAGCCGAATAAAAGGCCAAAAAAGAATGATGTAATAGCTAAGTGCGAGTTGGTGAAACAGGAAAGGGTTTCTTTGGCTTTAGAAAAAGAAGCTCAAGCAAAAGTATCACTATCTCTATTGCAAAAGGACAAGAAAAATGAGAGATAAAGAAGGCAGAGAGTGGCGGGAAGAAAGAGCGAGAGAGTGTCAGAAATACGATGGGAACAAAAAGCCATTATCACATTATGAGAAATCGGTTCAGAAAATAATGGTTGAGAGTGATAATAAACGAGCAGAAAAAAAGGGTAAAAAACAATGCCAGCGTTAATACCGAACATGACTTTAGGGTCTATTGAGATGGCCAGATGGGTACATCATCCGCTCACGGCAGTGCCAACAGCGGTGATAGTTAATTGCGGGACATCGGCAGTTAAATTACCAACAACCGCTTTGTCGGGTAGAAGGACTTTGGTGATACAGAACATAGGCACGGCGGCTATTTTTTTAGGGGCTTCTGGAGTGCTTACTACCACTGGGTTTAAGCTTGATGCGGGGGCTTATTGGGTTTTCAATGTTGGTGATGATATTGATATATACGGAATATGTGGTTCTGCTTTAACGGCGAATGTTTGCGTGATGGAATTAAAATAATGAAAACATTATCATTTGTTATCATCTTGTTATTATCAGCTATATCTTTCGCGCAAATGGGTGGGCAGAGTGGTTTGACTGGTGGTGGGAGGTTATCACCGAATGTATATTCTGGTAATGTAACATTATATGACGATGTGCAATTACAATGTGGGACGGACGCGGATGCCGCGTTTGAGTGGGACACGGCGCAAACTCAGGATGATCTTGTCTTGGGATTATCAGGGTCGAACACTTTTCGTATCACTGAGAAAGCGGATATGTCTGTAAATTACGGGCTTGCAGTGTCCACGAATCCGCAAATATGCCTTTTTTCAGCGGATCAGACGGATGTAAATGATTATTTCTGTTATCGACACAATCAAACAAATGTACAATTTTTAACTGGGACAGGTGGGTTTGATATACAAGGTTCGATAGTTAATACGGGCGCGGGAAATGGTGGTGATGTTCTTGTTGATGATGCTTTTCGCGCGAATGGTAATATAGCTCTCACAACTGCCGCTTCTCAAAAGTTTTGTTTTCAAACTGATTGTACGAAATATATCAATATGACCAGTTGGGTTCATAATGGTAATAATACAACGTTTGCACCAACCGCTACAAATCACGAGTATTATTTTTATGCGGATTCTCTTACGGATGCCACTGAAAAAATCTTCATGACTATTGGTGGAACGCAAAACTTAGGCACTACAGCCACATCTAAACTATTGGCGTTGCAAGATAATAGTGTGATAGTAGCAGAAATTAGACATGATGGGTTGATACAAAGTGATATAGGCTTTCAGCCTGTTACAGTTACGAATGTAACGCCAGCTGAGCCGTACGCATGCGCGGTGGGTGTATCAGGTGTGATGATACAAGTGAATGACTCGAATGATACTGCAGAATCGTATATGTGTTTTTGTGGAGTGGATGCGAACGATGCAACGTATATTTGGTTGAAGGTACAAAATCCAGCGGTAAATTGTTTTTAATAAGGTGTGTGATACATGGCGATTATAGCAAAATTAAAAAGTGGTGTTAAATATATATCAGCGGTCATTGTGGCCGGCGGCGTGGCCTTTTTAGCTTTATCACCGAGTGATACAGTGGTGATACATCCCGACAGGAATAATATTCAGAGTTTCGAGATACACCAGAATCAATATATTGTACGTGATTTGCGCGTGGGTGTAGAAGATGGGAGTGAAGTGATAATCGATTCACGCATTATCATTCCAGTGGAGACACCAACAGGTATTGAGAATATGAATGTATTCTTGAAGGATGGGGTTGTTGTGAATGTAGAGCGAGATGGTACAAAGACAAGCACTTCGGTTGATGATATGCGTATGATAGAGAATGTGCTTTCAGTGATAGTGTTAGAATTAAACAATTAAGGTAAGTGATGGAACTGTATCACTGGGTAATGATAGTATTTGGTGGGCTAAGTATATCAGGTTCTTTGATATATTTTGCCGTGCAGGTGTTACGTTATCTCTGGAGAATTGAGCAGGCGGTTGAATCTTTAGTCAAACAAAATGAAGTGATAATGAGTGACAATAAAAAACGAGATGAAAGAATTAGTTTTCTTGAATCGAGATTTGAAATAGTTGAAAGTGCTGATAAATCAGCGCGACAAAGATTTTTGGCGGGATGATGACTACATCTATTCCAATAGATATTTTCAAACGGCGTGCGGGCTTGGTCGTTGGCACTGGTGATAGTGTCAATCAGTATTCTGTAGAGCAATACAAAAAGTATATCACTTTTGGGCTGAATTATTCTTTACGAATACATGATTTTTATACCTTTTATTTTTGTGAAGAAAATTACGCGATTCAAAAACTATCAGATGAGATAAAGACTTATGCTACTCATTCAAGCGTCTGGTTGCGAGAAGATAAAAAGAAATGGTGTGATAGTGATAAGATAGGTTATTATCAGCGGCATGTAGATTATAGCGGGAGGTTTCAAAAGGGCACGTTAAATTCTGTGTATGATGCTACATATTTATTGGCTTTGAATATGGCTTATAACGTTGGTTGTAATCCTATTTATCTGATAGGGTTTGATTTGTGTACACAGGACGGAAAAATCTGGGGAGCATTACCTGAATTTCCTGATAAAAGTGTTGAGGACGCGATAAAAGAGAATCCAAATTTTATTGATGAAAGTGTAAAAAAGTATCAAGAGCAAAAGAAATATACTGGGCTGATAGCCGCACAGCTCAAGGGTGAGGGCATTCGAGTTGTAAACTGTTCTCGGATTTCTCAGGTTGATGATTTTGAAAAAGGCGAGTTGATGTAATGTCAAAAAGTGATAGGGTTGATAATGTTCAAGCAAACATTTCGGAAAGATACAGGTGGCACGATTGAATTTTACCCGTCTGAAGGAGTAGCTTCAGCGGCGACTATCACCATCAAGAAAAGTGACGGCTCGAATCTCACGACTACTGTTTCAGGCGTTTCAGCTACAATTGATTCTGTAAGCACGACTATCTCGGCTCAGGCCGATGAAGGGGACACGCAAGTGTCTGTAGCTTCTGCAACGGGCATCACTGCAAAAAGAAAATATTTGCTTGCGAATACGGACGGTAGAGTTCAGGAAATTACTGTCATGGCCATATCTGGCACTACTATCAGCTTATTAGAACCACTGACTATCACCTTTGCTTCAGCGAGTACTTTCAAAGGGTATCGATTATCTTACAGCCTCACGGCTGGGAACTCAGATGATACGCATAAAAAAATGAGGGCAGTTTGGATATACACTGTATCGAGTGTATCATATTCCTATACTCAGCGAATTGATATTGCAGAGAACCCTTTTAAAAGTACATTATCATTTCAGGAACTATCACTTATCCGTCCTGATATATCTGATCGGATTGGTGGGTATCAAAAGAACTGGGAATTGGTACGAGATAATGCTTTGAATTTCAAATTTATACCTGATATAGAATTGAATAGCAAAGATGAAAATTTAATCATGTTCGAAGAGCAAACTCATGCGGTGCAAGCCTTTGCCGTTCTTTTTATTTTGATGTTAGGGTGGGGCAATGACTGGGTTGAAGAGAGAGAGAGAATAAATAAAATTTATTATGATAGTCTGAAATCATTTTTGGACTCGCCTTATTGGTATGATGATAATGAGGATTTGATAATGAGTGGGGATGAAGGGAATAAGAATTTTAATTCGATTGAGATTATCAGATGAAATCAAACGATGTATATGATAGGGTGATAGCCATTATCGAATCTATCTCTCTTTTGCGTGACCCTCCGAAAAAGGCTCGTGATCGAACTTGGCTGAAGCGAGTACAGAAAAAGAATGAGGCTGATAGTACTGCATTATCAGATAGAAGTTTTGATGTGTTTGTTGAACGATTAGAAAATGTATCAACGCGAAGGGTCAACACAGCCAATGCCCAGAACCGATTACTTGTATTAAAAGTATTGGTTGATTATTATATGACAGACGAGCATGATTTGCTTGATAAGCGGTTGATGAGTGATTATGAACAGATGCAAAATGCTTTTGTTTTAACAGGAGCGAGGACGGCGGCTTACACGGGAAAAAGTGTATCAGTGACAGCTACGGATGATATATACACTATCGGAGTTGAGCCGTTAGAAGTTGAGTATGATAATGATAGTGAGAAAGTTTCAGCTGGTTTCAGATTATTTATTGAATATATAGATACGAATCCACAAAACACATAAGAGGAAAGCCTTATGGCACACAAGCGAGCGGACGAATTATATATACAGATGGCTCAATATATACAAAGCGAGACGAATGCAAATCTACTTGCCAATGCTACTTTTACTGGGTTGACATTTGAATCAATCGAACCGTTGGACGACATTTCTTGGGAAGAAACTCCTATAGAAGCGGATATAAATGTAGTGAGAAATGTTGGCAGTAAATACGGGAAGCAAGTGATACCGCATGGTGGTAAACTATCATTCAAATTACGCGGGCGCGGGCTAGGGGGTGGCGGAGTTGAGGACACTGAAACTACTGGCACTGGGCACAAAGCCGAAGCACATTTTCTTTTAGAGAGCGCCTTTGGAATTTTGTCTACTTATAGCGAAGCCACTGGCGGGGCATCGGCAAATGAAGACGGTTCAAAAGTTGTATCAGGTACAACCACTGCGATAACATTACCCACAGGTGCCGGAGTGAGTTTTGAAGAAGCTACACCCGGGACGCATTACGGGGCCATCATGATTGAGAACTCAGCTGATACTTTTGGAGAATGTAGAAAGGTAGTTTATAGATCTGGTGATGTAGTATCAGTATCACATGCGTTTGTGAACGCCGATTACAACACGGCCAATCAGCCCGTGTTTCGAGGGAGGGAGTATCGGAGAAATTTTATAAACTCGCCTTTCAATTTACCGACAGAATTTCGGCATCTTGCTTTTAAAATTCAGGATCAAGCTGATACATCGCTTGATAGTATGTTTAGCTTTTTCGGGTGTTTACCCAATTTTTCATTTTCATTTTCAGAGAATCAACCGTTAGTTTTTAACTTTGAAATTATGGCTTCAAAAGTTTTATGTGATAATACTTTATGGAGCGCATTATCATTCTCGACAAATAACAATAGCCCGACAAACTCGATCGAGAGCAACACCTACAGTGACTTGGTTTTTCTTGATCCAGACGATAGTACTACAGTTAGAAGGTTGACTTGCGTATCAGGCGCTTTCAATTTGAATAACAATTTGCAACCTGTAAAAAGCATTGCGGCGGAGCAGGGTATAGCTGGTTTTATGGCTTTTGGACGGCCGACATTACAATTAAGAATTGAACAGGACACTACCACTATTAAAGGCGGTGCGCTTGATCTTAACGCAGTTTGGAAAAATTCTTCAAAATTTCCTGTATCACTTCAGCTTGGGAGTGTGCCCGGAAACGCTTGTTTGTTGTACATTCCACAGGCTCAAATAGTCGGGTTACGTGACGATGTAAATGAAGGAGGATTCCGTTATCATGATTTAACTTTAGAGGCTAACATCCCTGCTACTCTTGGCACTGAGCCTGTATCAATAGCTACCGGTAATCCCAATGGCGGTAATACTGATATATCATTCTTCCTTTTTTAGGCGTTAAAAATATGAGATTAAAAACAGCTACATATACACAATACTTCAAATTGTATTCTGATATATATAAAGGTTTTGTTGAGGAGAAACTATCGCTTACACAAATAACGAATGAGCAGGAAACTCTTTATCGGCGCATGTTTGAGGACGTTGAGACAAAAGAAAAAAAATGTTTAGCTCAGCCGGTTTTTTCTATTGGTTACATCCCTGCTTCAAAATATTATCAGATAGAAGCAATGAAACAGGAAAATCGTTTGTTTGAAAAAGAAGGTGAACAGATAAAAAGAGTATTATCGTTTGAGAAATATTTTTTGAATCAGCTTGAAACAAAAAGAATGATTATCAAATATGGGGTGCGCGGGTTTGCTGGGCTTAAAGGTGATGATAATATACACGATATAGAATGTAAAAAAGAAAAGATTATCATCGACAATTTTGAATACGAATTGTTGACAGATGATATTGTATCATTGTTACTGAATCAATCTTTTATACTTTACTTGCCAGAATTTGTCATGACATTCCAATCATTATCGGATGAAGAAAAAAAAAGTTAGAAATCATAAGGACTACCAATTTTAAAATATTGAATTGTGTATCATGTAAAAAAAAGAGAGAGGAAGAAATAAATGGTTGCGAGGAGAAAGAGCCTAAGCGATTTTTTTCTTACTCTTTCAGGCCTTTGCAATGTCCGATTAAATATATCAATGATAGTGAATTTTTTTTTGAAATATGTAGAGCGTATAATCTCTGCGCTGGCAAACTATCACTTTCGGAAATTGATTTATTACCGAAAAAAATCGTTGACGCTTTTTCATATATACAATTATTGGATGAAAAAAAACGAGAACAGAGCGGGGGCAAGTGATAATGGCTAGGGATGTAACACTTGAAATCGGCGCGGAACTGAACACTTTGCAAGTGGAAAACGCTATCAAGCGCGTGAGAGAACCAGTTGGCAGGCTTGGGAGAATGCTTGGAAGTGAGCTTGCATATAGTGGCGAAAAGGCGAGCGCGTCAATGGCTTTATTGGGTGAGACTATCGGAGCTATCACCACAGGTTCTTTTGGCTTTGTAGCTCTTACGTTGGCAGTATCAGGCACTATCATTGCAGTGAAGAGTTTTGTTGAATGGATAAACGAGGCTGATATAGCGGCACAAAAACTATCAGCAGAAAATCAAAAAGTAACAGAATCTTTCAGGCAACAAAGAGTATCACTTGAAGAAGAGAGGGAAATATTAAATGTACAGAAACAATATAGCGAAGCTTCATTAGAACGAGCCAGAACCACACGGCTTTTAATACAGGAAGAGAAGAAGTTACAGGATATACGATCACTTCAGCCGGAAATTGATGAACTTTTACCAGCTGGTGAAGGTTTTAGAAAAATACATGGAGAATGGAAAAAGGGATATGATGAACAAAAAAGCAGAGTGAATGATTTGAATGAGAGTATACATTTATTGATTGATAAAGAGATTGAAGAAGCTGAAGCGAAAGAAAAGACTATCATCCCGATAAAAGAGAAGACGAAAGAAATAAAAAACTTGGGTCTATCAGCTATAGAAACTCAGGGTTACATGGATGCTATGCAAAGGGCAATGATAACACCTGATAATAAAGACGTTCGTGGTGATACTTCAGCTATATCACTTGAGAAGTTGAAAGGTGATATGATACTGAGCAACCTTCAGGCGCAAGAAGAATTTACAAAGAAGGAGATGGCCAATGCGAAGGCACTTGCGGAGGAGTGGAGTCAAACAGCCAGTATTATCAGCGGGGCTTTTGGACAGATGATGTTTGATTTAGCCGCCGGTACTGATAGTTCTTTCAAGATGATGATACGGAATATCATGCTTGGCGTGGGTCAGATGTCGATGGCAAAGGGCACGATGTACATGTTAGAGGCTGGGGCTATGCTTGGTAATCCTTTAACAGCCGCTGGGGCTGGTGTTACATTCACAGCTGGGGCAAAACTTTTTGGGTTCGGCGCGGCGTTGATGGCAGGCGGCGGATTGATGCAAAGAGGAATGGGAGGTTCTTCAGGAGTATCATCAGGAGGTGGCGGGATTGGTTCTTCTGGCGGCTTTACAGGGCAAGGGTTTGCTGGCTCTGGGCAAGCAGGCGGAACATCTTCTCAAAGAAGAAGTGAACAAACGGTTTATATTGATAGGGTGATAGTGATAGGAAGCCCTGATCCAGCCGTTGGAAGAGAAATAAAAAAACATATCGAAGCGGCAAACAGAATTGGTGCGTAAGTATGGCTGTAACATTACCAAAATTTGAATCTCTTGTCGTGATCAATTCAACCAATAAAGTTGTTCGGGCAAATTTTGGAGCAGGAGCAGTATCAGTAACACTCTCTGAAGGAAATTATTTTGTTGGAAGTGCTTTGGCTGTAGGCGATGGTGGAACGGGTATATCACTTGCTGAAGAGTTCAGAGAAAAAATTGATACAGCTGATGGCGGAGCTACTTATTCTTTCACATTATCAGCCGCAGGTCGATATACCCTTACTCGCTCAACCGGTTCTATAACTCTTCTTTTTTCAGATGCGTTAAACACTTTTGATGAAGAGATACTCGGTTATGCGGCTGGTGTTGATAAAACCATATCAACGGCAACCACTACAGTGAGTAAGGTGAAATATGATTGGTACGCTCCGATTCCAGCCTCTCTTGACCATAAATTGCCGAGTGGAATCCGAAATAGGAATGTATCATTATCAGGCGTGGAATTTGTTGACGAGATTCTTGAATATGATAGTCGGCTTGTAACTTTTGAATTATTGGCCGCGAGATATATAAACGCAAGTGATGAACCTGCCACTGGAACGAACGAGGCTTTCGTAGGAGATAGACTATCATCCACTGCTCAGTTGAGAGTTCGCTTTTGGGATAAAGTAAAAAATCAAAATCATTTCAGATATTATCCCGATGCAGGTGATAGTACCGTTTATTTCGATGCTATTCCAACGGATGACGCATGGATTATGGACATGCCAGCGCAAGTAAGAGGTGATATACCAGTTCTTTATTATTCATTATCATTTTTAATGCGAGAATGGGAAGCGGGATAATGACATGACTTTTGCAACAGAAATAGCAAAGAAGTCGCGTAAACCGATTTTCATTATCACCATTGAGGGCATCGGAGAATACACAAACAGTACAGCTTCGATCAAAAAATGGTGTACAGCATATCCTGACTATATCACATCAAATGATAGACTTAATGTATATCGTCCTTTCCTTTCAGGACTATCTTCTTTTGGTGAAGAGTTAGATCTTGAGCAGAACATATCAAAAATAGACGGACTATCATTTTCATTATCACGAAGAAGCAACGAGTTTGATTCTTTCATTCTTGGGCATAAAAAACCAGTAACAAGACTATCAGCGGCAGTGGCAAACGCTACAACCACAACGATTTCGTTTCAGTCGGTAGCGTGGCGTGATACAGGTTCTAATATTTTCATAGGTCAAGAGTGTGTAGTCTATAACGGAACAAACTATACGCGCGGGGCTTATGGAACAACTCCTTCAGCGCATAACGCGGATGATCCTGTTTTTGAGGGAATAAATTATATACGTGGAAGGTTGATAACATTATATCTGGTGTACAACCACACTGGAGCGGTAGCAGGTGATGAAACCCAAGTATGGCAAGGAGTTGTTGATAGAGTATCATTATCATCCGATAAGACTAATTTTGATTTTTCTTGTATTGGATATGCAAGTGCAATTCGACACAGAAGTATTTTTTCTGGGTTCAATGGGTTTAACGTTGAGTTTATAACTTATGGAAAACAAAACTTTACAGGCACTGGAGATGATACTGGTAATGATGTTTTTTTAGAGATAGGCGAGAAGGAACTTGTTTATTCTGTAGATGGTGCTTTAACCACGTTATCATTTAGCACTGACAGATATTATAAAACTCAAAAGGGTGAGGTGATACGGGTAGCGGTAACGTCTATCACTGGCTCTGGCAAATTTGCTTCAGCAAGAGTGAAGGAAAGGGCTTTGTTCGGTACTCAAAGATATGACGATTATGTAGATGATAAAGAATCAAATGTGAAAGCAGTGGAAATACTTTTCACTGATACTCAATATGTTACACAATTTAGAATACAGGCACGCGGAGCTGAGACAGCAAGCGTAAGTACTGGAACGTGGGCGATGAGTTCTCATCCAATTGATATTCTTCTTTGCTTCTTAACGTCAGCTCCAAGTGATAGTGCAGTTCTGGCAGATGGAACCTTTTTTACAGCTGGCTCGAATTATACAAGTGGAAAAGGGAATTATTCATCATTGCCTCTTGGTATAGGCATTGGAGTTTTGGCAAGCAAAATAGATTTTGATTCTTTTTTCTATGTGAAAAATCTTGTCTTTCCAAGCATTCGATTTGATGGGTTTGTTTTTGTTGGTGATAATAAAGAGAGTTTTCTTGAATGGGCTAGCAAGGAGATCTTACAGCCTCTTGGACTTTATCTTACAACGAATAAAGACAATAAAATACAAGTGATAATGATAGAACATTATAACAGACTGTCAACCTATAGCTCTCTTGATAGAGACGATATTATCAGTATCGACCAAGAAATAAATTCTGAAAATCCTGTCACTGAAGTTATCTTCGAAATGAGAACTCCTGAGTTATTACAAAATAAATACGTGAAAGAGACTTATAGGAGAAACGATTTATTATCACTTTATCCGTTCAAAGAATCTGATAATTTTCAACAAAGGAAAAAAGAATTTAAGTTAAGTGGTGTAAGGATTGATAATCAGAATTCTATTTTTTTTGAGGATCTTGCCATATATCATTTTCAGATTACCAATCAAGCTATTCCAATTTTAACATTTGTAACAGACATATCGAAGATAAACACTTTTTCACTTGGTTCATATTGTAACATTAGTGATAGTAATGTTTTAAATCCTTCCACTGGTGTTAAAGGAATAACGTCTTACGCATGTCAGATAGTTGCAAAGAGAATTGTTTTCCCGAATAAAATCGAGTGGAAAGCTTTGATGCACCACAGCACGTATCGAATGGGAGCTATATCACCTGCTGGTATTATCAGTTCAGTTACAAGCTGGACACCCGGCAATTATGTGGTAGTGTTGGAAGCGAACAATTTTTCAAATTCTGAAATGAGCGGAACTTCTTTTATTGGCTATGCTCGTGATGCGGCGGCTTTTGCCGCGGCTTATATGGTTGATTTATTTGATGCCAACGGAGATAAACGTTCAACAGAAAGCGGACGTATTGATAGTGTATCGACTAATACTGTCACCTTTTCAACGTATTTCGGCGCGACTATAACTCCTGCAGTTGGTGATGTTATTCGGTTTGCAACTTATAGCGCGAGTGACGCGGCGGCACAGCATAACTTTACTTATATGGCCGCAGATGCTTTGACTTTGGGCGGCACTACTGATGATCCGTATCAGTATCATTAAGGAAGAAAATGAGTATCAATATACCAACGAGACCCAGAAGGCTTGATGACGACCTTTTCGCCAGTGGAGATCCCTGTGATGCTTATACAACAAGGACTTTAGTGCGCAATGTAAATCATTTTTTTTCAGAAGGAAAAATACTTGTAAATAAAGTTTGGCCAGAGACACATCCCGATTTTAATTTGAGTGGAGATACAGATAGAGGGATGAGATATGTCAATCACGCGAGAGATAGAGAGATGATAATCGGAGGTTTTTCTTGTTCGAAAACTCCTTGTAACACATTGGCACAAATGTCTATAAGATTACATGTAGCTGATACAAAAACAATTAAGATACAGGCTTCTTCTTTGGGACAAGAATATGATCCGAGTTTTCCAATCGGTAAAGCTATGAGCTATACGGGAGTAGGGGCTTATGAAACAAACGTTGATTATCTTTTTCTTTTGAAAAAGGGTAGTGATAGGGAGAACATAAAAATACATTTACAGGGCACGGATTGGCAGACTATCAGGAACGCCGAGTATTCTTCAACGGCGGCGGCTGGGTGTAGCAGTGGGAATATATCTCTAACGGGTTACGCCTTTAATGTTCACTATGCTGATTATGTTATCATGTATATAGATAGCTCATCGACACCTAACTGGCGTACAGGCTCTTCAAACGCAACAATATCAGACGGGTCGTGCTTTGCCTTGTTACAGGACGCGGGTAATAATACTGTCGCCAGCGGAATGATAGTTTATAACGATGCTGATACGATGCACGTTAAAATTTACAATGGCACGGGAGTATCAGGATATAATACTCCAATGACGAAGTATAAAATATTCCAACCAGTGACTACTTTAATTAGTAATATTCTTATCAAAGAAATTGATATATCATCTTATTTATGAGATACTGATAATACTATGGCACGAACGGGATTAACATTTACAGGCTTAGATGATACATCTGGCTTTATCGGCGCAAAGGCTAGAGCCTCAACGTTCAGAACGATTCAAGCAAGCCTTGAAGATGTAGAAAAAACAAATATACAAACTATTCATACTGATAGTGTTCAGTTGAATGACCAATTCACAGAGACAACGGGAGCTTCAGCGTTTGATACTATTGTCAGCGAGGTTGAAAGCGGTGGTGCGGCTATAGTGATATACGAAGTGCCAATTTATGTATCAGCTGGAGTGCAAAATGTAATTGGTGAAATGTCAGGACAATTTTATGGAAACGCTGGAAGTGTAACATTGACGGGCAAAATAGATTTATTACAACTTGACGGCACGGCGTTTGCGGGAAGCTCAACGGCGACAGTATCGCGTGATTTTTCTGCAAATGCAAAAGTTCCTCATGTTATTTTTACTCCGATGATGTTTCGTTTTACTTCTGCATTATCAGCTCAACAAGAAGCAGTATTGAAATATTATATAACAGTGGACAGTAGCACTTCCCTTGCAGTATTGGAAATGGCTTTTTTTATTGGACTATCATTCAGCACGTTTGCATTGAGAGAATAAATTATGGCCTTTGTTTATGACCAGACACCAACTGATAATCCTGAGATGATAGCTATCGGCGCGGACGTGCTGAAACGGCATGTTCAAGGTCTGGCACAGCTTTCAAATTATCTCATAAGATATAGAAGGAAAACTTTATTATCACAAAACTTAGAAGTCGGTCATGAGTTCAAAGCTCAAGCTCAAAACCCAACGTATGTTACAGTTTTTACGGCTTCAGCAAAGACTTCGCCGAACCCAAGCGATTTGTCAACCACATTGTCAGTGGGGGTGATAATAAAAGCAAAGCGTTTAGGCTCGGCGAACGGAGATATACAAATCACTGTTGATGGGCAAGTAGCAAATTTTACAGTTGACACAGGTTCTACAGATGACGTGTATCAGACAACTACTGTTACAGGAGTTACTCATGACGCGACTATCGCCATAACGGCTGGAATAAGTAGTGATACATCTGGACAAGCTATTCGGTTACAAAAAATTTGTATATACGAAAAGGATTTATCCGCATGAGAAAAATAGCTCTATCAGTGGCTCATAGCAGGCTGTCACCTAGTATCATCAACGGGTTCAGCGAATACGCATTATCGTTATCATTATCTCTTTTTTGTTACGAAGTATTAAGTAAAAAACATCATGTGATAATATTTGATAAGAGTATGTTTGAAAAAGGGACGAGTTATAGCGTAGCTTTATCAAAAAACATTGCTCAGATAAACTCTTTCGCTCCTGACATAGCGGTTGAACAACACTTTAACGCGGCTAAAAATACGGGTGATTATTCTTTGGTGTTACATTCCTCAAGTATCACGAGTAAATCGTTAGCTGAAAAAGTATCAGCTGAGTATTCAAATTCTTTGGCCACTATTGACAGACACCTTTTGGCAGATGCAAAAGACCCACGTTATAGCGGAGATGCTTTTATATATAAAACTAATTGTCCAGCTATTATCACCGAGCCAATTTTCCTTGATAATAAAAGACATGCGCTATATATCGAGTCGAAAGATAACTTGATGAAAATTGCAGTGTGTCTGATAAGAGGGATAGACAATTATTTTAAAACAGATGGAGACTGTTAAGTGATAATCAAGAAGAAAAAACTATCTGATATTATTCCAGCCGATTATAATCCAAGAACTATCACTGATAAAGCTCTGCTTGGACTTGAGAACAGTATCACTGAATTTGGACTTGTACAGCCGCTTGTATGGAACAAAAGAACAAAGAGGCTGATAGGTGGACATCAACGGCTGAAAGTGTTACAGAGACAGGGATTTGTTGACACTGAAGTGATAGAGGTTGACCTTGATGAGACAAAAGAAAAGGCTTTGAATATCACTTTGAATAATCAAAAAATTCAAGGCGAGTTTGACTATGAAAAATTAAAAGAATTGCTTGATGAAATAAAGTTGCAAGATGATAATCTTTTTGAAGAATTATCATTAAACGAATTTGTCTTTGAAGCAGGGAAAGATGATGATTTTGAATGTGAAGAAAATAAAATAAATTTACATTCTATTTTTGAAATAATAATTGAATGTGAATCTGAACAAAAACAAGAACAAGCGTACAATTTAATAAAAGAATTGGGATTAAAGTGCCGACTTTCGACTTTGTAAAAAAAATAGATTTTAATGAATCGTTCAGGGTTAGAAGCATCATTGACACTTTTGATTTGAGTGACGATAGCTTTAAACAGATTTTTAAAGGCGATATTCCAATAGAAAATATGAATTGGAATATTGGAGTGATAGTGGGAAAATCAGGCATTGGTAAGAGTTCTATTGCTAAGCAACTTTGGCCAGACAATTATATAACTCATTATCATTATGATAATAACAAGAGCGTTATTGATAATATGCCAGTTGATAAAAGCATTTCAGAAATAACAGAATGCTTCACGAAAATTGGTTTTGGTACTGTATATTCATGGGTTAAGAAATATGATATATTATCAGAAGGCGAAAAAATGCGAGTTGATATAGCTCGCGCGATATTAAGTGATAATGATTTGATTGTCTTTGATGAATATACCAGTGTTGTCGATCGAGAAGTTGCTAAAATGGCCTCGTTTGTTTCTCAAAAATATATCAGAAAAAATAATAAAAAATTTATTTTTATATCGTGTCATGATGACATATTAGAATGGCTTGAACCTGATTGGGTTTATTCAACTGATACTTTTGAATTTAAAAACACACGGAACTGTCTTCGGCGTTCTAAAATACAAATTGATATTTACTCAACATCGAAAAGAGACATTTGGAAAATGTTTAAAAAGTATCATTATATGAATTTACAATTAAACAACTCAGCACAATGTTTTGTTGCTTTTCTTAATGATAATATTTGTGCGTTTTACTGTTACATACATTTTCCACATGCAAGCAGTAAATTGTTCAAAAGGGGACATCGTTTAAGCGTGCTACCAGATTATCAGGGATTGGGGATAGGAACTCTTTTGAGCAATTATGTAGCAGAAGAGGTAACAAAAAGTGGATATCGTTTTATTACAAATATAAGTTCTAAAGGGCTTATAAAAAGCAGATTGAATGATAGTAATTGGAGAGTTACTAACATAAATAGAAAGAGAGTGTCTAACAACAAAGACAATAAAATTCAAAATAAAGATAATACATCGATTAAAAGAAAAACTGTTTCTTTTGAGTATCGTCGAAAGAGTGACAATTAGTTATCATTCTTTTTAGAAATTCCTCTTGAAATATTATATGTTCCATTGAGACCTGCTACTCCGAGCAGTAATCCAACACCTTCTGATATGTGTCCTTTGACAATAAGAAAAATACCTGTTCCACACAGTATCAGAGAGTTCAAAGTCGTCTTCCAAAACTCTGAAGTTTCAATTCCTCTTTTTATAGGTGATAATATCTGACGAGCTTGCTCTGTTTTTGAAGTGATAGTCATACTCATATCTTGCTCCAATCTTTTGATGTAACTTTGTTTCCTGTAGCTTTTGCAATTCTTTCAACGTTGTTTTTGCTCGGATTGTTTTTACCTCTTATCCAACAACCCACAGTGTGATAGCCAACATGTATCAGCGCGGCAAAGTTCATCATTGATACAGATTGACTTTTGAGATAATTAGCCAGTTTCATCTTGTACTCCCTTTAGGTATTAGTTAAATTATTATCATCCACATGCCCACCATCGTAATTATTATCACTATCATTTTCCACATCTACAAAGTGTGAAACAATCTCAGCGCCTTTGAAATCAAGCCAGTCATTGGGTGTAACAGTATCATTTGATACGTTTTTAACTCCTTCCATGACTTTGAATGAAGGCCGCGTTTTGCCAGCTATAACATTATAAAAACTGGCATAAGTGACTTTACATTTTTTTGCTATAGCTCTTAGTGATAGAGAAGATTCATTGAGCCAATTTGTAATTATATGAGACATATTTATTCCTAAGTGATAGTGTTTTTAAGTGATAGTGATAATACTATTGATTGCCGTGTTGCTAGTCAAGCTTTTTTATAGCAAAAAAACTCAATAAAATCATAGACTTATAAAATAGTTAAAATTTATTGTTGACAAGATAAATAAAACTGTTAGAATGTGTGCATGATTAACAAGCGCGGTCATCAAATTTGAAGGCCGCAAAGAAAGG
>ERZ1292625.1282-Hain-H41-01um-R1-1282-length-30991-cov-7_pt1 | contig 30991 bp, 43 predicted proteins | sample MGYA00564400_ERZ1292625 | MGnify/ENA primary metagenome ERZ1292625 (study PRJEB36523, sample SAMEA6512639) | groundwater metagenome | collected 2019-01-08 | study: AquaDiva: Metagenomics assemblies of 32 groundwater samples
CCGTCACGGCCGATCCGACCTGCCCGACCGCCTGGACGGACGGGACGAGCTTGGGGTATAGCCCGGCCTGGATTGACCAGTTGCCGCTTGACCAGGTGAAAGGCGTTATTTGTCACGAGGTCCTACACTGTGCCCTAGAGCATATCGGCCGCCGAGGAGACCGCGACGCCTACCGCTGGAATATGGCCGCCGACTTCGCCATTAACCCCGTGATCGAAGAGGCAGGGTTTAGCCTGCCTGAGACCCGCCTACTGGACCCCACGTTTGCCGGGATGAGTGCAGACGAAATTTACAGCCGCCTGCCGGACCCGGGCCCGTCGCCAGATCCCGCCCAGCAAGGCCAGGGCCAGGGTTCAGGACAGGGCCAGGCCGCCGGGACAGGCCAGGACAAGGGCCAGCAGGCCGGAAACGATCCTGGAGGCTGTGGAGAGGTCCGAGACGCAACAGACGCCCAGGGCCAGCCGTCAACCGCCGCGCAGGCCCAAGCCGCCGCAGATTGGAAAGTCGCCGTAGCCCAGGCCGCACAACAGGCCAAGGCAATGGGCCAGCTGCCGGCCGGACTCGCCCGCTTGGTGGAGGAGATTATCAACCCGAAAGTGGACTGGCGCGAGGTGCTCCGCCGCTTTGTGGACCAATGCGCCCGGAATGATTATCGCTGGTTCCCGCCGAACCGCCGCCATATCTGGCAGGGCCTGTACCTGCCGGGGATCCGCTCCGAGGAGCTTCCGCCCATCGTGGTAGGGGTGGACACCTCCGGGAGCATTGACCAGGCCCAGCTTGACCAATTCGCCGCCGAGCTGACCGTGATCTTGCAGGACTGCAACGCGACCGCCTGCACCGTGATCTATTGTGACGCGGCCGTGCAGGCCGTGGAGGAGTTCGGACCCCAGGACTACCCCGTGACCTTGCACCCCGCCGGCGGAGGAGGGACCGCCTTCGGGCCCGTGTTCGACGAGGTTGAAACCCGAGGTCTGACCCCCGCCTGCCTGATCTATCTGACCGACCTGGAGGGACGGTTTCCCGACCAGGAGCCACCCTACCCGGTTCTGTGGATTCGGACGGGAGACTGCGAGACCGTGCCTCCGTTCGGAGAGGTGGTTGACCTGTGAGCCACTATCTGACCAAGGAAGCCCGGACCACCCAGCAAGAGGTTGACGCTCTTGGTCTACCCTTGGAGGTGATCCAGCAAGAGACAGGAAGTCGGGAGGTGATCCGCCTGTATCTCACCTCAAGGTCCCTTGGCGGACTCCTCGCAGTCAATCACGGGGAGGGGTGGATCCCGTGTTACCCGAACGTTCCAAACTACCCATATAAGAATACGTGGTACTCCCCCGGACGGCCGGACTGGCCGCCGACCGGCGATTGGAAGCTGGCCGCCTGTACCGCCCTGATTCCGCCGGCCGAGTGGCAGGACGGCATGCACCCCCTGAAACTTCTGGCCGTTGACCGGGCCCGTGCCCTACGCCATCCGCTCAGGGCAGCTATGGCCGTCGCCATCATCCAGCAATCGATTGAGGTCGCGTTATGACGCAACTTGACTTGATCGAAAGCCACCCACCCCCAGGGAAAGGCAAGGCCCAGACCTATACCGCCGAGCAGATATTCCGCGAGGCAAAGGCCGTGCGTCTCGCCGCGAAATTCACCGGCGAGAAATTATCTGCCGAGATATTCGACTGCATCGGAGGTTCGCTTGGCTGTCCGAACCTGAACAGAATCACCAATCGGGACGTCGCCCTGTTCCTGCCCTATCTGCCGGGCCTACGATGCAGGAACCTTCGTGACGCTGTCAAGGCCGTGAGCATGAAGCGAGTAACGCGGGCCAACAACAGCTTTCAACCACGCCCAATCCTTCATCCTGGATGGTTCAGTATTCCCGACAAAATCAAAGACCGCATCGCCCAGGCAATATGGGAGCGGAAAGGCCGACCCGTGCCGTGTGAGGGAATAACAGAAGTTCACTGGGGAATTGGATACGAAACATATCTCGGTTGCCGCGCCTATCTCGGCCCGACTGGCCGGCTCTTTACCGCCTTCGAGCCGCCGCTTGAACGTGTGGACTGGGAAGAGTATATGAAATTCAAGCCAGAGGGAACCGAGGTCGGCGTATGAAACCCCAACGGAAACCCCGGCCTGCTGGCCTGCCGTTCTCTCGCCTGTCTGCCCAGGCCAAAGCCCGTGCCCTGGACTGGGGGCGGCGGTGCGTGTCAGAAGGCTTTGACGCTGACCACTTCACTGAGGACTTGCAAGAGTACGTCAAGGAAAAGCACGGACTCAGCGCAGACAAGTGCTTTTGGTCCCTTGGCTACTGTCAAGGCGATGGTGTCGCGTTCTACGGTGCGATAGACCTGGACCCCTTGAAACAGGCCCAGCCCGAAGTGGCCGCGATCTTCTCGCGCCTGCGACTTCTGGGAATATCTTGCTACCTGTCTGCCAGCATTGAAGGTGGCAACGGGCACTACCACCACTACAACAGCATGAGTGCACGGGTGGACGTCGCGGACTACGAGCCAGAGCACGAAGCCCAGGCCGAGCAGGCCGGCGAGGATCTTCAGAAGTTCCTGGACGACTTCCTGAAAGACGTGAGCCGTGACGCGGAAGAATACGGGTATGAGGCCGTTGACTACGAGAGCACTGACGAGCATGTGCAGGAATGGATTGAGGCAAACGAGTATCGGTTCGAGCGGGACGGCGCCCCGGCGGAGTGAGGCCGACCCCGGCGACGGCCCGGCAGACGCCCGGAGCGGCTGGGAAGGGCGGGATCTCCGTCTCACAAAGAACGGTTTGGCGTCACAACGAATGGTTTCATGGGCAGACTTAACCCGCAATCAGTTCGCGCAATAGGCACCTAACCGCCCACACGGGCAGGAGGCAACCCGTGAAAACTCGAAACATCCTCACTTGGCTCTTCGGACATGCAATGCGATTGTCAGGCACCAAGTTTCGTTTCTCGAAAGACTGGCGCTGGGGAGTCTACTGGTATCATCGCCTTGTGTACGCCTGCATCTGTACGTTTGAGTGCAACCTCATTGCAGACCAAGCCCACGAAGTCCGGGGAAAGGAGGCCTGAGCCATGCACACACTGTTTAACTCAGACGATCTAGACGTGAAGATCGCCTATGAACTCGCTGGCATCTTCTCGCCGCGTCGTCCTGTCAGTGGCAAGCGGTGCGTCGAGGCCGCACGTCTCATTCGAGAGAGGCATCCATCCGTAGTCGCGCTTCCCGCGTTGCTAGCGGCGTGTAAAGCTGCTGAGAGCATATTCATCGCTCTTGCTGGCGCGTATCCAGACATCGGTGCGGACTCTCGTATCCTGAAGGTGAGAAAAGAAGTGCATGCCGCTCTCACAGCGGCGAAGGGGGAGTGATAAGCCATGAGACCACTCTGGAAGACGACCATCGTGATCTGGTCTGAATACTACGCGGGGGATGTTGAGCTTGAGGATTTGGCGCATAGTGCTTCTTCGCAGGACGCCTACTGCTCGAAACAGTCATCGGTTCGCGTGAAGGATCCGACAACGGATCCCGAGTGGGACGGAACTGAATTCTTCGAGGAGGGATGAGTAATGAACGCTTGGCCGAAGGGAGCGGTGGAGGTCGTGAACGAGATTGACGACGAGTTCTCGATTGGTTGGGACACAGACTCAAACATCACCATCCTGACGAGTTTCATTGAGGACCACTGTGACCCGGCGGCGTTCGCGGAGCATGTGCGCGAAGCCGCCCAGAGAGAGGTGGAACTCTCCGACGAGGAGGTTAGTGGGTATCCTATCGGATGGGAGGAAGGGTAGCCTAGTGCTGAATGCGGCGAACAGCCCCAGACGGGGCGAGGAGGGGAAATGAAAACCTATCGCGTAGATTGCCAGTGGTCGCTGGTGGGTTGCTATACCATCGAGGCATCCACGGAGGAAGAGGCTATTCAGTTGGCGAACGAGTTGCCACTTCCAGACGGGGACTACCTAGATGGGAGCTTCGACATTGACTGCGTGGAGGAAGAGAAGCCGATTGCGCTGGCGGTTGTTGAATAGGCCAGATCCTAACAGCCTACTAAGCCACCCACCCCGGCAGGTGGGCGCCGGGGTGGAGAAAGGAAGCTACGCCGTGACCGTGTGGGACATCTTCTGGTTTCTAGCCGGCTGGTTATGGTTGTCGTGGGGTATCGGGATTCTGTTTGGCGCATGGGTGCGACGAAAGGAAGGAAAAGATGTCTGAGCCCATTCACACAACGCAAGTTATGGAATGCACCTGCCAGAAATGCGGGTACGTCTGGCGACCGCGCAAGACGTGGGCGCCGGCGGTCTGCCCGCGTTGTAAATCTAGGACGTGGGCCACGCCCCGGTCCTCTCCCAAAGAACGGTCTGGCGAAGGGGGCGCCTGATGCGTGGCGTCTTCCAGAAGCACGGCAAGGGCGGGACTTGGTGGATTCGGTGGAGCTGCCCGCACGGCCATCGCCACGAAGAGAAGGTGGGACCGAAGGCGGCGGCGCGGGTACTAGTGGAGCGGCGGCGGGTGGCCGTGAAGGTGGAGGGATTCTGCCTCACGGACCAGCGGCAGGCTCGTGCCCATAAGGTTCCGCTCCTGTTCCGCGAGGCGGTCGCGGCCTACCTCGCATGGGCAGTTCGTGAGCGGCCCCGATCCCTGACGTTCCGCCGCTCTATCCTGACGGCTTGCCTGCCTGCCCTTGGAGAGCTTGCCGTAACCGCGATCCCCCCACAACGGCTTGAGCACTATCTGACCACCCGGCAACACGCTGGAGCAACAGGGGCGACAGTCAACCGGGATCGGGCCGTCCTCTCGCACCTATTCGGTCAACTCGTCGCTCAAGGCGTACTATCCGCGAACCCGGTCGCCAATGTCGAACGCCGGCGGGAGAGTCCTGAGCAACCAAGGCCACTGACCCATGATGAGGAGGCCCGGCTGTTCTCGGTCCTGCCCGTCTGCTACAGGCCACTGGCGCTGCTGGCCATCCATACTGGCCTGAGATTGGGGGAGTTGCGTGCTCAAGCGTGGCGGGATGTGGACGTAAGGGCAGCGACGTTGCGGGTAACACAACCGAAGAGCGGACAAGAGGAGGGGTTGCCGCTCAATTCCGTAGCCGTTGACTTGCTCCGATCTCTCCCAAAGGACGGTCCAACGGTCTTCCCGATGATTCCCGCCGACTTCTCGCGGGTATTCGCTCGGATCGCCCGATCCGTCAATCTCGCCGCCGTGACGTTCCACTGTCTCCGGGATACGTTCATTTCCCGGCTCGCCCCGCATGTGTCCGGGCCGGTCCTGATGCAACTGGCGAGGCACCGGGATTTCCGCACAACAAGGCGCTATCTCAAGGTAGAGGGGAAACACTTGCGAGAAGCGGTGGAACGGCTTACGCCAGACGATCTTGTATCGCTACCCCACTAACCGGCTGAGGCATAGCAGGAGGCTGACGCGACGCCAACGCAGTCATTTGCTCATATGTTGGGAGCCGAATCTCTACGTCCAACGCTTCCGTGAGGCTAGGCGCTTCCTCTCCGTCATGCCCCAACTCATACATCGCATGGAGGCTGTCCGCCAAGCCCATGAAATACTGAGCCCCTGTGGTGTTTTTGTTAGCGACCTCATGTGCGGCGATCTCCCAGCAGTAGCCCTCGATAATCGCCGCTTTCGCCAATGTTTCGCTCGTCAATGGCTTCATCGTTCCTCCTTATCACTCCTCCACCTCGAACGTCTCCTGCTCCGAACCCGCCACAATGGAAGGCTCGGGGACCGATGGGGGCGTAGCAACCCGAACGGGTCGGGTCTGTCCGTACTGCCCAACGAACGGGTGCGGCACGGCTGGTGTGGGCGTAGGCGGCTCGTCCAGCACGAGAAACTGCGCTACAGCCGTCAAGATTAACTCCGACATGGTGATCACCCGCCGAGTCGCCTCCGCTTTCAATTTCGCATGTGTCGCCTGCGGCAGATAGATCAGGAAGCCTTGCCGCTTTTCCGGGAGCCGCTTCCCCGCCGGCCGAGGGACTCGTGGCGATCCGTGGATGGGAGTGTCCGCACCCATTCCAACACCTCATCGAGAAAGTATAAGACGGTCCGGGTTCCCGCCCGATGATGCGGCAAGCCCAAGCCGCGCCACCGGGACACTTGGCGACTGCTCACGCCGAGTTGTTGCGCCAGCTCCTTGAGCTTGAGCGGGCCGCTCATATCAGGACCCGGCACCCGGGACGGAACACATCGCCTCGTCTCGGATTCGGTGTGCCCGAAACTTCCGCCACTGATGCCGCCACGCCCAGTCCGTGTGGAGGTAGGGCACCACGGACACCTCGACTGCTGGCTTCCCCAGGACTACCGCGATCGCCGCCCGATGGGATCCGTCCAGGCGGAGGCCATCCTCCGTCACGGTGGCCCATGGGCCGGACACCCCATGCGCACGCACATTGGTGAAGTGGGACAGGAACAATCGGCAGCGTTCCAGAGCCGACTGCTCCGACCGTCCGGTCTGGAGAAGCCACCCGGCGTAGGCACTGCAAATCATCCAGGCGTCATCCCAACCGCTTATTCCCTTGGCGAGTCCATTGTCTAGTGCCGTGCGCAGGAAGGTGATATGCCGCTGACAATCCCAGGCCAGGTCCACAGACCGCACAGAGATCGTCTCAATGGGCTGCCGCCCCGCGATGCGAGACTTGCCGCGGCTATTCTCGACGCCGACGTAGATCACAGGTCTATTGCCTTTCTGAACCATTCCCAACAGCCACTGCAGAGAATATCCACACAATAGTTAAACCAATCCAACCCGTAATAGGTCAGGCCGGTCACTCCGCAGACAGAACAACGTTCCCTACTCAACACGCACCCCTTTCGAGTACCGCCCACCAGGCCTCCACCGCCGGATACAGATTCGGCAGGTCCACTCCCGAGTCCTCCTGCACCCAAATCCAGTGATTCCGGCGGAACACCTCACGCATCCGGTCTACCGTCAACCCCCCCGTCTTGCGCCATTTGGCACCAACCCGGCCCGACGACTGCTTCCAATAGTCATCGGAGGGTCGCCACCAAAGATAAACCCGACCTCCGATCTTACAGATGCGCCGGATCTCTCGCTCTAATACATACCAGCGCGTTGTCTCTCCAGTCGCCCCGAGACAGAAGACGGCATCACAACTCCCTCCCGGCACAGGCGAGTACCACGTCCGCGAAGAAATGGGCAACAGGGGGTCGGCACACTTGCCAAGTCTCTGGCATTGTGCCGCATCCACGTCTACCCGATACGCCTGCGCCACGTCCCGCAGGATCGCAAGGACTCCGCCGAAGGGTCCGCATCCGATATGACAGACCGCTTGGCCAGCGAAACTGTTCTCGTCCAGCCCGAACAGGGCGAGGTAACGGCGGTAGCGGTCCACGCCACGGGCTAACTCCTTGGGGGCCCAGCGGCCAACAGATACCTGCTCCTTCACGGGGGTCTAAATTTCCTTCGGCCTATTAAGCAAGGGGGCATCGCCCACAACACGACGCTCCGCCACTTCCACCCACTTGCGATCCTTGTCGAAGCCAACAAACCGGAATCCGCACCGTAGGGCCGCAATGCCTGTGGTCCCTGACCCCATAAAGGGGTCAAGAATCACGCCCCTGGGTGGGGTCACCAATCGGCAGAGCCATATCATAAGGTCAATGGGCTTCACCGTCGGATGGTCATTCCGGCCCTTGGCACCCATCCCGATGTTCCGCTCGGCTCGATCCGCCTTTGCCGTATAGAAGAAGCGAGAGGCACCACCGGAGTTACTGGGTCGCCCGCCTTCTAGGCGGTTCCCTTGGAATTTGCCAAAGGTTGACCGGAATTTATCGGTGTGCCGGTTTAACGTTGTGATGTCTCCGCTAACCAACTCGCCACTCTCCTCATCCAGCAATCGTACCGGACAGTCCGGCGCACAGCGCCAATCCTCCACGGTCTCTAAGCCGTCGGCATCGCTGTAACTCACCTTCTGGAATCCCGCCGGCTTCTCGGTGAAGCGGATTTGTCCGTCGGCTTGCGTCGCGACTGGATTCGGTCGGTGTCCCTCCAAGGGCTTCACCTGTCTGGTTCCGAGTAACTCGCATTCGTTGGTATGCGCTAAGAGCACGTTCGCGGGCCAGCGGCCAAGAAGGGTCGTACCTATGGCCTTACTTCCCCCATCAAAGCCGTGTCCAGGATTCTGTCTGCCAGCGTACACCGATCCGTTCGCTTCTGGCTTAGGGTCAATCTCCCGCAATGGTCGCCCATCGGTTTCGATCCTGCACCCGTCGATATTCAGCGCCCCCGTCCCCCACTTCAGCACGTTCTCGGCCACGGTGCCGTCCAGTGGCTTGCGGGCGAGGATGATCGGTTCCCAGGCCGGCTTCAGAGAAGTTCCATATCCATGCCAGAGACGCGCGGCATCCGTGGCGGGAGACTTATATTCAAAATCGCCTGTAGTATTGTTCGGGTTCCATCCTGATTCATCGTCAAACGGCTTAACATTACGGTGGCGTTTGCCAACAACCTCTGTGCGTTCTGCGCCCGCCGCCTTGTCAATCGCCTTGCTCACGTCTAGGGATTTCGGGAAACCCGACCCATAGTTCCAAGCTAACGGACCCTGGAAGAGCGGGGGTGCCAGCGGTTTGCCACACCGGGGACAACCCGGCCATGCTCCGCCGCCTTGTGGGATCCATTCGACGGCCAGAGTTCTAGGTTCGTCCGCAGGTTGTGACTCGGTCTGTGATCGATATGGTTCACAACTTCCTCCCTCGTCAGAAGTCTCCCGCACCACGCCGCCATCACGAGCCGATGCTCCATTATGTAGCCGTCCCCTCGCGCCATCGGTCGTGCCCATTCCGGTGCTCGGACATAACGAACGCCCGAATAATTCCCCTTCGGTCGTTTCAGCGTCACTCCGCCTTTCCAGGCCGGATTGAGCGAACCGTTCATCTTCATGCGGAAGGACTCCAGGCTTTGCGCTGTCCACCCCGCCCGCCCCATCTTGGCAATTTGACGGCACCGATCCGCAAACGTACTGCTCCGGCACGACTTCGAGCAATAAGCCTTGGCGTTCCTTAGACGGCGAGACCTGGGTCGGTGGAACCGCGTCCCGCACATCGGACACTTCGACTCCGGACGCGCCTTCTTTCGTGGATACGTGCGGAGCCGAAGGGAGCACGCCATCGAGCACGCCTGATTCCTGGCGGCCTGATACCGTGTCGTCGGTATCCATTCCTTTTTGCACGCCACACAGATCTTGGGATTGAATGCCATGTCCATATGGTAACGTATCACAGCGACAAAAGATAGGCTCTAAATGGTTCCAGCCGATTGAATCCCGAATCTCGAAGCCGGCGTCCTCCATACCGCACATCAGGCGGTGGTGCGTGCGCGTGCCCCCGAAGGCGAGCAGGTGACCGCCAGGCTTGAGGACGCGGAGGGCTTCGAGAGCCCAAGCGTGATGCCATGTCTGCATGGCAATGTTACGCGCCCGGACAGCATCAAGCGGGTGGAGGCGCTCGCCCTTGACGAGCCAGTCAGGTTCTTCGCACTCACACTTCTTCGCCCCGCGCATCCGGCCCCCGCACTTCGAGCAGGTCGCGTTGGCGCTGTCGCCGCGACCCCATGCGACCCATTTAATCTTTCGCTCACCGATACCCGGTTTTGAAAAACCACCACCGGCACGCCACGCATTCTCAATGCCGAGTTTATCCCACTCTTGCCCCATGAACTCCAATCCATAGGGAGGGTCACAGACAACGGCGTCTACGGAGTTGTCAGCTAATGGCATGGTCATCGCATCGGCTTGGAGGATCACTGAGTCTCCACCGTCCGCGTCGTTGCTGCCTCCAGATCGTAGCGGGTTTGCTTCCGGTATACTTTATCCCGAAGCCACTTAACGATACCAATGATCTCCTGCCACGCCAGCCGGGGAGAGTATGCGGCGTAGACGGCGAGCCGGAAGAAGCGGAAGTACAGCTTGACTTCCCACGATTTCAAATGCGTTAGCTTCAGGGGGGACTCGGAAAAGTAATTGTCTACGTGCTTGAGAATTCGCCCCTCCCGTTCCATCTGATCTCCAAGCGGGGTGCCGGGGTATGGAACAAATATGGAAATCTGCACTCGCTCCGGTCGCAACCGCTGGTTCATACGGACCGTCTGCCACACCTGGTGCCGCGTCTCATTCGGTGCCCCCAAAATATTGAACGTATGTGCCTTGAGTCCGTGCTTCCGGCACAGGGCAAAGACGTGTTCGGTCTGCTCATTGGTGATATTGCGATCGTAGACATTCTTCCGTAGCTCTGGGTCGCCGCTCTCTAGACCGAACTTTGCCAAGGCACAGCCCGTCGCCACCACCGCACGGATCACTTCCTCGCTGGCGGTTTCTACCCGGAGATTCATCTCCCACTTCAAGTGCCGCAACCGATCAGGGTACTTCGCTGCCCACTCATTGATAATCCAATCCGGCTGATGAGTGAATACGTCATCGTCCGCCACCCAGGTCGAAAAGGTCCAGCGATCCGCGACCGCCTCGATCTCGGCAATGGCCCGCTCTGCCGTGGGATAGCGGACAAACTTCTTCACAGGGTACATCTTCCGCATGGTCGGTAACGTGCAGAAAGCGCAATTGTGGCACAGGACCCCGCTGGCTGTGAATAAATGCGATGGATGGACATGCATATCATAGACAGGATGGTCCCCAACGGATTTGATCGATTTGACCGCAGCAAAGATTAACCCATCTTGGAGCAATTCGTGTTGTGGCTCAAGTTCTCGCAGGAGAGATCGTGTTACGCCAGACCGAGAAGCAAGACCTGTTCTCCAAAACAGACGCCCGCTCTTTCTTGAACGATAGATTAGCCTACTGCCAGTCGGGACGGTTCTTGTTAGGCATGGCTTTCCGTGAAGGTCTGTCCAGCAAGACTCATCGCAGAACATCACACGCCAAGAGTAGCCACCCTTAAGCCTCCGGTTTCCCCGCTGCACTTTAGCTGGACAGCCGGCCCACATCGACAGAGCACATACCTCCTGAGCAAAGAGAGGCGAGATTGTTGTTAGGTAGGGATGGGATGACCATCTGGGTGAAATGACTGGCCAATGCCCGTCGCCGAGCATGAGGCCGTCGAGGAAGGCATGTACCACGGATTTGGGGGAGCGACGAATACTTACCGGAACCCGCAGTTTGTCCTTCGGATCGACGCCAACGTGTTGAACAAAAAACTCACGAATCTGCCGCGAATGAATCCATATTTGGCGTGCCAGTTGTGTGTGCTTGAACGACAGGATCTTCGGTTGGACGCCGAAGCAAGCAGCAAGTTTCTCCATCAGAAGAGACTCGGACCGCTTTTTGGTCGCAATCTGGATCGATCCGCGCCCATCTGAGGGAATCGACCCATCCGCGATAAGCAGGCCGGTAATCCACGCTAGGTCTGGAGTCATGGTCTTCGGCAGTTGATGCTCAACATAATTTGTTCGTGGACCAGGGGGCAGCGACACCTTGGGTGCCCCTAACTGATATTCCGTTTGTACGGCATTCTGACCAACGGCCACCACGACATGATCGCCGACATAGAGTTCATCGGCACGCTTCCACACAAGTCGCCTCTCAACGGCCACCTGAACTTGATGATCGGGCGTGAGGAGCAACGGAACCCCATGCTCGCACTCAATCTTCAGGCAAAACCGCATTCCCTTGGTGACAACTTCGTTGCCGTCCCATTCGCCGTGATGATGCATGTGCCCGTCACAAATGGAACATTGCGTAGCAGAGGTCATGAGCACTTCATCGAACCGGATTAGACCACTCGGCATGGCGATCATGTTCGATCCAGCGACACATTTGAAGGCGCAACCGCGAGAGAAGAAGAACCGGGGCCGTATCCCCAGCGACTCCAACGGGATGCCCTTGGGCGTATTCCGCCACTTCGGGAACAACTCCCGATCCTCGAAGGGCAACGCCGTCATCTCGGCTTCATCGCAGGTGTAGGTCCGGGAGCTTGTCCGCACCTCGCCGCCCACCCGGACGCGGAAGTTCGGCACCTCCACTGGTGGCCGCCCGGCTTCGAGGCAGGCAAGATATTCCAGGATCGGTCCCTCAGCTTCATTGGTGCAGACGGCATCCAGTTCAGGGATCTCGTCAATCACGCCGGGCCGGACAATACAATGCGTCCCCCCTGCGACCATTTTTAGGTTGGGGTGCTTGGCCTTGGCGTGCGAGGCTATGCGTTTTATATAAGGCAACTGTTGAGTGACCATAGTACAGGCAAGAAGGTCAGGCCTAAAGGACGCAATGGCCGCATCGATAGCACCAAGATCCATTCGCTTCATTTGAAGGAGATCACTCTTATGACCGTGAGCCTTGATGACAGAGCTTAGTATAGAAATGCTGTGGTAGGACGGAACTTCGGCACCTATCTCGCTGAGCACGAACAAGACACGCATTCTTATTGCCTACACCCAGGCCCAAGTATATTTTAGAAGCACATGGGAAACTGTGCCCATCGGGACATCAAACTTTCTGGAGATTTCCCGGTATAGCATTCCCCCACTGCGGCAACTACGCATCCTCCTCACAACCGAAGGAGACAATTTCGCTGATCCTACTCGAACCCCCATTGGCGCCCTTCCCTTTTCCCTAGCATCCCAGTAGTTCCGCTTATGGTCGCCAAGGAATAGATGGTCTGGCCGGACACATCGGGGATTGTCGCATGTGTGCAACACCAGTTGCCCAAGTGGAATCTTTCCATTGGTCAGTTCCCACGCCACCCTACTGGCATGTCTCATTTGCCCCGGTCGAAGGCTAATGTTTGCGTACCCAGCCGTGTCAGTTCCCCCGCTGTATATCCAGCATCCACTCTTGTCCTCTGTGACCTTAGACCATAGCCTCACCTCGATTGGTACTCTCCTAGCGTGTCTATTGATGTAGTAAATCGGCTCTCCCGCGATGTAACCATGGGTCCGATCCGACTTTTTTGCTACCGACACTGGCGAACCGCAGCCACAATTGCAGAGACCGTTCCGAACTCTTGGACGAGGCCAGGCAGACACATCTGGAATCTTTTGAATCGCCCTCATGGTCGTCTCATCACCACCACCGGCACCAACACCCACCCCTCCGCTGCCAGACATGCTAACCGATGCCCCCCATCCCACAACAAACCGTCCTCGGTTATGGCGATCCGATCCGCCACCGAGCGGAGGCGATAACCGTTCGCCTGGATCTCCCTGTGCAATCGCTTGAGCCTCATCGCCATCGCCTCAATCCACTCATCTGGGCGCGGGTGGTCAATGCCCCGGATCGAGAGCTGCCACCGCCAGTACGCTGTTTCCCGGAACGGCATCTCGCTCTCGTAAGCAAGGAGATGGTAGTGCGGAGTTGCGAGCTCATTCTGCCACATTTCGCCTGTTGGCCTCGGCACCCGGATGGATTCCATCGGCCACCAATCCTTGCGGACGATCCGCAGGCCAGCCGCTCGGACCTTGCGACGGAAGGCTACGGAGCGGCGGAGGTCGACAAACATCACTTTGTGAGCAGATGGATGCCTAGAATAACCATGCCCGTCAAAAGGAGTGCTATGCCTAACACAAACAACGCCTTCGTCGGCCCAAACGTCTCGACAACTATATCGAAAACTATGGACACGACCGCAACCAAGAGGAATGTCCAAAATACCCTAGCCCACATACGATCCCGTCGCCTTGACCCTGCCGTCATTCGCCTTGTAGAACTTCCACCAGAACTGCGCCACCAGCCACCCCTGCACCCAGGCGAGAACCTCATCCGCTTTCCGGCTGGTCTGCAATCGCCGATGCAACTGCGGCCGCCAGAGTTGAAGGTAGCGGAGGGCCGCATGCGTCATCTCGTGTGAGACGATGCCGGCCCCGAGGTGCCCCATATGGAACACGATCCATCCCGTGTCGGAAAGCCGTTGCCAGGTGCTCCCTATAAGGCGACTCCGCAGATACGCATGAACGGATGCCTCAGTGTTTGCATACTCTGCTGGTCGAATTGGATTCTCTGTACTCGCCCAGGCCCGCATTGCACGCTTGTCTGGGAAGATGCGCACGCAAAAGGTGGGCGACCCTTTGCCGGCGCAGCGGATACGGAAGCGGATGATGTTGGCCACGGTCATCGCCTCTGTCCTCGGAACGTATACCATTGAGGCACCCAAAGATGCCGTGTCGGCCAGCGGGGTTCGGGACGAATGTAGTCCACGCTGAACCGGAAATAAAGCAAGGCCCAGAGACAGCGACGGGTTAGGACTCTCCGATGCCACTTGTGCCCCCGGATGGACCGATACCCCCACTTGCCGTACCACGTTGGCACATCGCCTAACAACATTCCGCCGGGGCGCAGGACCCGGTAGGCCTCCCGGATGCAGGCCAGGGGATCTTCGCAATGCTCCAGGAACTCCGACATGACCACCACGTCGTAGGCCCCGTCCAGGCAGGGCAGGGCTTCGCCCTTCCCATGCCACACGGTACGGTATCCCTTCGCCTTCGCCAACAGGAGCAAGTGGGCCGCCAAGTCTATCCCGTCCACGGTGATGCCGATTCGCTCTCGTAAAAGCCGTTCCCCCATGCCTCCGGTATTACTACCGACATCCAAAATAGTCGCGCCGTCCGGGATAGTTGTGAACAGGTGGCGCACCCGGTCGAACCAAGGGAAGGCCTCACGGAACTGGCCTTCTGCCGCCGTATCCCGGCTGTACCAGAGGTGGGGGTTTTCCCCCAAGTCAATTGACCCGCCTATTTTTGTTGACACGTCGCTCTTCGCGCTTTGCGTCCGAACAAGACTTACATTTAGTGGATCTTCCATCGAGGACGCGGCTCCGATCCCTATAGAAGTCGGGCAGGCTCAAAATGCTGCGGCATGAGGAACAACGTTTGCGATCAGGCGATCCAAAATTCTTGATCCTGTACGCCCTTACGTGTAGGAGCATATGATAGGCCCGGTCTTGACAAACGACCAAATTATCGGGCCGATTATCGGACTTGCTTTCGTTAATGTGATGAATTTCAGCTTTCGGCGGAAGAGGTCGTCCAAGGACGCACTCAACGACCGCGATATGCTCACGGCATTTCCTATGCCGCCTGTGCCTTAGCCCCCTTGTTGCTATATCCCTATATCCATGACTCGATTTCCAGCCGGTCCCTCCCCGATAGAAGTGGCAACGAGTACCGCAGTTGTAGTCATACCAACATCGTGCGCTGCAAAATCTCCATCGTTTTCCAGGTCTGGGGCGCTTGGCTAGTCTCAAGTATTCCGAGCCGCACTGCTCACATATAAATTGCAGCATTGGTAGTCATCAATCCTTTCGTAGCCATCCGCCGGAACGATCAGTTTGCACAATCCGCATCGGCAAGCCTCTCTCGCTGAAGAATTCTACCGTCGCCCTATTCGCGCCTTTCCAGTAGAAAAAGTCGTCAAGCACAATGAAGCCACCATGTGAGACAGAATCCCAAAGGGAGGACAGACATTCTCGCACGCTTGCGTACCAGTCGCAGTCGATGTGCAACAATGCTATTGGACCAATTGTGGGGCCAATCATGCCGAGCGTCTCGGAAAACCATCCAGGATGGACACAAGCAGAGACGCCCAAGCGCAGCAGAATCCTCCGAACATGTGTCTCGTCGGCACAGGCCTCGCCAAGTTGGCCTCGCCTACCGGAGTAAGACACATCGAATTCAGTTGGCGCGGGACATCCTTGAAAGGAGTCGAAAAGATGAACTGGCCTGTTGAGCGCCGCGACTGCTAGAGCGGCTGCGCTACCTCCACGGTAACTGCCACACTCCACGAAGGCACCAGAAATGTACTCCCGGTTGCACTGTTCGGCCAAGGCGTAGAGGTGACTCAGCCTCGCATACGGCAGCATCGTGTAGGATCGGACGGCGACGAAGAGGGCCGCCCGTCGGGGATGCCGTAGCCAGAGCGATAACGGGGCGTAGTGGAAGCGCCGCCATTTGCTCGCAAGTGATGGGCCAGCCCAGATGCAGCGGGCTGCCTCACGTAGAACGCGACGTGCTTGAAACATTTGGCACCTGCGTCCGTGAGCCGAGAATCCTCCGTGCCCGTTCGAGATCCGCTGGGGTATCTACCGCGACCAGTGATGGCGGAACCTTGACTATGTGGACATCCCTTCCGTGCTCAAGAAACCGCAGCACTTCAATCCCCTCGGCTAACTCGAGCGGACCCGGCGGAGTCCTCGCGTACCACTCCAAATCGCCGCGGTCGAATCCGTAGACGCACACTTGGCTATAATGCGGGGTCGTTCGAGACTTCGGATAGGGAATGGCCCACCGGGACAGATATATCGCCGTCCAGTCAGGAGCGACCACGACTTTCGGGACGGTAATATCAATGAGGTCCGCCAAGTCCGTGATCTCCGCACACCCGTTGGTTGGGAGTCGCCCGCTTCGTCGTGCTTCAACAATCGCGGAAATCGCGGAGGGCGCAACGAGTGGCTCATCTCCTTGCACATTGATGTAGTACTCGGCGGGAATGTGTGTGGCAACTTCGGCAACTCGATCTGTGCCAGTTGGATGGTATGCCTGCGTCATGGTCCAATCAAGGCTGTAGTGCGTGCAGGCATCGCTGATGCGCTCGTCGTCGGTGGCAACGACAATGCGGTCCAGACACGCCGCCTCCACGCACCGCTGGTAGACGTGCCAGAGCATGGGCTTCCCTGCGATCTCCGCTAGCGGTTTCCCAGGAAACCGTGAGGAGGCCCAGCGGGCGGGGATGACGCCGAGGATCATGGCTCCCTCCTCTTCTCCCATCCCGATTCAAACAATGGCACCCACCCGTTCGGATCGTAGGGATGCTCCCGCACCTTGTCCCAATGAGGTGTCACGCCCAGTCCTGGCGGCATGTCCTTGAACCCGATCATGCCCCGCTCGGCACGATAGGTGGTGGCGATCTCCTGCGTCCACGGGGCATTCCACGGGTCAAAGTCCTCCAGCATCCAGACGGCAGGTGAGAGGGCCGCCAACTGGACACACGCAGCCCGTGACACTGGCCCTTGGGCGTCATGTGGGCAGACGCGGAGGTTATGGCGCTCCGCTAATCGGCAGACCGCAAGGGCTTGGGTGATGCCGCCTAAATTCATAACGTCGGGTTGCAGGATGAGATTGTTAGAGCGTGAAGTCAAGTCCTCGAACTGCCGTAAGGATGTCAGGTTTTCGCCAGTAGCAATGGGGATGTGAAAGGCGTTGGCAACGCGGGCGAGCCCTTCGAAATCCCACCACGGCAATGGTTCCTCGAACCACATCCAGCCACGATTGAGGCAGACTTCTACTACCCATTGTGCATCCGTCGCATCCAGCCGCTGATGGCCTTCTAGCGCATAGAAGACAAGTTCCGCTGTCTTGTTCAGTCCACTGATGATGTCAAAGATTTCGCCACGACTCAATGGGGAGAGTGGAGATGGGGACGCACCAAAGGGGTCGCATTTGAGGAGAACGTACCCAAGCCGTGTCGCCTTTTCAGCCGCAGTTACGAACCCATCCCGCGTCCGCTCCACCCTGTACCACCCGTTTGCATAGGCGGGAGTCTCGTTGCGAACCTTGCCGCCTAGTAAGGCATAGACAGGAAGTTCCACCCGCTTGCCCAGAATATCCAGACACGCCATCTCCACGGCGGCAATGACGCCCCGATGGAGCTGACCCGCATCGGAATAGAGATCGGTCAGCATTCGCTGAGTTATCGTCGCGTACTCTTCGGGTCGCTTGCCGAGGAAGTAGCGGGAGAGTTCCTCCATGCAGGCTGCCGTCGTCTTGGCAAGCCCGTTCAGGCTGCATTCGCCGACGCCTTCATAGCCGTCATCGGTCAGGAGTCGCAGGAAGACCCAATTTTTCCAGGTATGACCGCACAAGTGAATCTCGTATGAACTAATCGAACGTTCATCCTGTGGAGACTCCCCATACGTCCAGGCTTGCGGTTCCCGCTGACATTCGGACATCACGGAATCCCTCCCCGATCAGGGTCCGCCCCCCAGATAAGTTGTCGAAATTCGTCTTGGAGTTGGACGAAGATGGTATCGTCCGTCTCGGCCTGTGCGATCTCCGGCCAACGGGATTGGTCCAGATGCACATACAACGGGAACGTCCGCATCGCTTGGTCAATCTCGTCCCGGCTCAGATATGGGGCGGGCATATCGAGGAGTGACCGAGAGGTGGTGTGGGTAGTAATCACGCTGGAGTCTAGGTAGCCTTTCTGCTCGGCCACCCGTCGTAGCTCCGTGCCGTGATACGGGGTGAAGATGCTGACGGTCAGGCTATCAAACCCGCGCAGTTGCCGATTGAGTGCAATCGTTTCAAAAACGAGGCCCCGCGTCTCGTCGGGATACCCAATGATATTATTGATGCTGAAGGTCACGCCTCCCTCAGCCGCGTAGCTAAAGTGTTCACGGAGTTTGTCGTTCCGCATTTTCCGGTGTAATACCCTGTCCCGGTACGTCTCGTTGCCCGCCTCAAGCCCCAGCGACATGCGATAACAGTGCATATCCCGTAGCCAGCCAAGCGTCTTTGGCGTGATGGTTTCAGGGCGGGTGTTCATCCAGAAGGGAATGCGGAACTCTGCGTACATAGCCGCAAGGGCTTCAATCTCTGTCTCGGGTCGCGCCAAGAAGCTGTCATCCACGATGTAGAAGAGGTCGGGATGATAGCGATCAATCAACTGTATAATCTTTTTCCGCAGGAGGGGGATCGGCTTCCGCCGCAGGAAGTTGCCCACCTCCTGTTCCCTTGAGAGTTGCCACTGCATGGGGCTATTACAGAACGAGCATGCGTAGGGGCAACCACGATAGGTTTCGAGAGGAATGGTCCGATGCACCTTGCCCCCCATCGGTCGGTAAAACCGTGCTTCCTCAAACAAGGAGAAGTCCGGGACGGGGAGCGTATTGATATCCACGACTGGCCCCCGAGGCGTCTTCTGCGTGTGCCCGTCTTCCCGCTTCACCCAGACGCCAGGAATCCCCTCGCAGGATTCCCCCTGTCGCACCCGCTCGGCCACCTGCGCGACGATCTCCTCGCCATCCCCCACGCCGATCATGCGCACTGGGGGAAAGGCAATCGCTTTCTCGGGGGCCGCCGTCACAAAGACCCCCCCGCAGATGGAGGGAATCCGGAGGTCGTCCACGCACCGAAGCAGCGCAACCGCCTGCACCCACGTATCCTCGACGCTGGTGACTACCAAGAGATCCGGGGCGAAGGATTCGACTGTTCTCCGAAAGTCTCCGAACAGATCGGTCTTCCATCGAACGCGCAGATCCCTCCCGTAGTCAAACGCTCTCGCCTGAAGGAACTTCACCCGATTCGCCGGACTGGTGGTTTCGTCGGTGAGGTAGTGGGCGGTATCGAAGAGGGCGACATGATAGCCGGACTGTTTCAGGATCGCCGTAAACAGGCCAATGGAGAGAGGCATGACGAGCATGCCCTGCAACTCCGGGTAGACGAGAAGAACACGGAAGTCCTGTGGTTGCTTAGACATGCTCCACCACTGGCAATGCCGCAAACCGCGTCGGCGTCAGGCTCCACGGGCCTCCGACGCCCTGCCGCCGATATTCTGCAATGATCTCTGGCAACACGGCCCTCATCCGTTCCTGCGTTTCCAGCGCCCGCGCAAGGTCGTGGTCAGGCCGTTGCAGTAGCAACGCACTCACTGGGGCGCCATCCGCATATCCGTCCACTCCCGCTGTCCAGACTTCTGACGCCCCCATTACCAATGCCGACGCCAGAAGCAACCCAGCCGACATCCCACAGTCGCATTGGACAATGCCACCGCGAATGCTAAACGGTTCCTTAGCGTCAACCCACGGTAGCCGCTCCCAGGCTCCAGTGCAGTAGCGGCGGATAATCCACTCTGGAATGTGCGGGCCAATCAGGTAGGTGCCCCCAGTAACCAAGTGTGCCCGCTCACACAACCGCCGCCGGTTGATAAAACTCACGTAGTCTGGGGCGAATTCTACCCCCGCCGCGTTCGCCGAGAGGATAATCGGTGCCCCACTATAGATGAACCGCCGGATCGTGTTTCCGTAGTCAATCAGGCTTGGCCCTGCCCCGAGTATAAGAAAGCAACGCCCTCTATGCCGATTGAGATACCTCGGTGGCACTAGGCGAGGATGCCGAATCTTCTTCGACCACAAGAGCCCCTTGATCCGCTCGATCACCGCACTCCTCCGAACATTCGCAGGCACAGCCGGAAGTCCGCCACGTTCATCGCCACGTCATCCACGATCAGGCCCGCCGCAGGCTTGGCGTACACGCCGTCAAACGGGACGCCCCACGACTCCAACTGTTTCCGCGTCATCCGCAGCATCGTCTGTACCCTGGAGGGCCCCCCCATGAACCCCCGGGCGGTAAAGAAATAGATTGTATGGCCGGCGGCGTGGAGTTCCCGGATGGTGTCCACCATCTCCGGGATCGGTTGGGCACTAGCGTAGTCCGTGCCTTGGGTGGTACAGATCGTATTGTCCACGTCGAAAAGGAAGGTCATCCCTCCGTCCCCCACTTGCGCATCAAAATCTCAATCCTCGACGTATAGTCGTCCTTGTAAATGCACTCATCTTTTACGTCAGCGAGCAGCTCCATTGCCCGTAGGCGGGCATCTGGACCGCCCTCGATAATTACCGCCGCCATGCGCTTGACATTCAGCAGACCGTAGCAGAGCCCCCAATAGAATCGCTTCTCAACAAAGTCTGGTCTTCCCTTTGTGGTCTCCAGTGCAGCATCCGACTCATTCATCCCGCCACCTCCTGTAGCCTCTCCATCAAGCACCTATGTTTTATTTTCAACTTTCGCACGGATGACGCCGAGAGTGGCTTTGCATCGCAGAGTGGCGTCTTTATGCCCCACAACTGGACCTCGCCGCACTTCAAGCAAATCATCTCACACTGTGTCGCGGTTGATCCCATGTGGTGAATTACCCTACCCGTGGGGTGGGGCATATGATTTTTCCACCCGAAGAACCCTGTCTTACACGGATGCTCCATGTTATGTCACCTCCTGTAATCTCCACAACCGTTGATATAACCCATCCTCCTTCACCAGTTGGCCATGCGTTCCATCTTGGACAATCTTGCCCCCATGCAGGACGAGGATGCGGTCGAAGTTCTTGATGGCGTGCAGACGGTGGGTGGCAACGAGGATGATGTGGTCTTTCTTCTGGGACAAAAGGTAGTCCATTACCTTACGCTCCGTGTCAGCATCCATGGCGCTGGTGGGTTCATCCAGGAGCCAAACTGGGTTCCTTCCTGCAAAGAGTCGCTCCATTGCGACCAACTGGCGTTGGCCGCCAGAGAGAGCCGAACCAGCCCTGCCTACTGATTGAGAGCATGGAAATGGAAGTTCTGTGTGAGGGAATGCGAGTAAGGATCGGTACGGATAGTTGATGTTCTCTCCGACGGTTCCAAACAGCAAAATCGATTCTTGCGGCAAGTAGCTTGATGGTCCGTACTTGGCGACTCGCCCAAATGCGTGCGGACGAATGCCAGCCAAAATATCCATGAGCGTAGTTTTACCCGACCCTGTGAGACCCACAATAGCAACGGCCTCCCCCGCCACTACCGTAAACGAAACATCGTCCAGAACTACTTTCTCTGGGGAATAAAACGATTTGAGATGTTCAATCGATAGTGCCTTGATATTCTCAAGCAGCACCACTGTCGGTCCGCTAGCCCTCCTTTTTTCCCTCTCTGCCCAAGCGGACAACGAATGGTCTTGTGTCATAAACTCCGCCACCGCCGCCATATGGCCCGCCATCGTCGCAAGGCTCGTCCGTGCCTCGATCATCTTGGAGAGGCATGGGTAGAGGCGAAGCAGGAGGATGCCAAACGCCGCCAGCATTGTGGTGTTGGTTGCCGCCCAGACCGCTGCCCCGAGGATGCCGACGAATCCGATCATCGTCAGCCCACTTGCCAGATTCCGTAGGTCAGCGAGCCACACCTGCTTTTGGGCCAATTCCCGTGCCAACGTCGCATACCGATCACGCTCATATTCCTCCGTCCGGCAGGACTTGATGAGTTTGATCGCGTAGGCACACTCCTCGGCCTTCTCCGCTGCCTTGCCGCTGTCCACCGAGGCTTGCACGCTGAGGGCACGGATGCGGTGCTGGAGGGGGCGGAGGATCGCCCAGAGAAGGGCGGACCCGCTCAGGGCTATGGCGGTCAGGGGCACCGAGGTCCAGAGCATGAGAGCGACGACTGCCGCTCCTTGGAGGATAGCCGCTGCGGCCTCCGATGCCATGGGCACCAGCGTCCCGAACCGCTGGACCTGTCCATTAAGGAGGTAGGACGCTTGCCCTGCCGGATTCGCCGTGAACCAGTCCAGGGGGCGGTGCAGCATGGTGAGACACACATCCGCCCGCAAGGCCTCAATGAAGTCCCGTTGGACTTCCAAGGCGACGTGCCGCCGCCACCAGTCCCAGCCGGCGGCGACGAGGGAGGCGACGATGATCCCGCCGAGCAAGACGCCCTGGTGGGTGAATGCATTAGGCAATTGGGCTGTTAGCCACGCTGGTGCCGCCCCAAGAAAAGCGAGGACGAAGCCCATCCGAATCAGTTCCAGTCCCGACGAGGCAAAGGCCATGGCAACGACGCTCACTAACCGTTGCCAATGGGGACGCAAGTATCGCCAAGCCAACCGCCCCTCGTCAGAGGTCCAGGCCGACCAGAGGCCAGCCCGCTCTTTCGCTAAGGCTGCTACGTGTGCCCGTTCGCTCATGCTTGCCCCCTCAACCGCTTCCGCTCAGCTTCCACTTAGCCCCCAGTTGTACGAAGTATGCCAATGGCAACGATAGCGATTACGCCTAGAATCGTTATGGCGAGTAGATACACTAGCATTAAAATCCTCCAGTATAAGTCAGTTACAAGATAAAATCCCAATCCACTCAGTAGCGCAAAAACAGTCATTAACCCTTCCCGCGTATCATCATCGGTCACTTGAAACTGAAAAAGGAGACTGAAAAGGAAGAAGCACGGGGACATGACCCAAAGTGCTAAGCCCACATGGTGTTTCAAGTCGTACATGATGATCCCCTTAATCGCCTCGCTTCGGTTTCTTCGCTCGCTTCCACTTTTTTAGTTCCGTCCCCGAGACACGCCTCCGTATACCGAATCTCCTTCACGAGTCTGGCGAGATCCTCTTTGGTGCTACTCATCCGGTGGTCCGATCCGTGAGCGTTTCGGGAAAAAGTAATATGCCGCTCAATCAGATTCGCCCCCACCGCCACGGCCAACACGCACGTCTGGATGCCGATCTTGTGCGAGGAGAAGCCGACGGGGCAGCCGAACTCCCAACGGTACAGTCGGATGACGCGCAGATTCGACTCCTCGGCTTTCGCTGGATATGCGGATGTACACTGGAGGATAGTGAGACCTGGTGTGTCCGTTTTCCAGTCTGGGTCGCGGATTCCGCTCGGCAATCCGTATTTGTATCCCCAGCCCATCCACGCTTGGTTCACAGCGTTTCTCACGTCCTGCCCCGTGGACATCCCCGTACTCAGGATGATCGGCTTCTTAGTGGCTGTGGTGGCCTCGATCAACGTAAAGTCATGTAGCCGTGCCGACGGAATCTTATGGCAAGGCGAGCCGGTGCGCTCCATGCGTTCCAGTGATGGCAGGTCCCAGACACTTGCGAAGGCGACGATGCCGATTTGCTTTGCGTGGGCGAACAGTTTCAGATACTCCTCCTCGCTGAATTCCACCCGCTTCCGGTAGTCCAACTTCGTCATTGTGCCCCAGGGCGTGTCGCGTAACTCGTTCCACTCGGCTTTCGGCACAGCGAGTTCCGGTGTCCTCGCCTGGAATTTCACGAAAGCGCAGCCAGCATCCTTAGCCGTCTTGATCATCTCCTTTGCAACCCGAAGCGAACCCGCAGCATTCGTCCCGATCTCGGCGACCACTTGGCACGGATGTCCGTCTCCGATGGGGATACCTGCGATGGTAGCGGGGGTCATGACCGCACACCGTCACTCCCCAGTTGCAACCGCGTCCGCATGATGAGTTCCACCATGACCAGGTCCTCAAGCGTGTCAACCTGCTGGGCCGTCCAGAGCGGCATCTCATACAGATACATCGGGGGGCAGAAGCGTGTCTCAGCCGACCCAGCAAGGAAGGCTTCCGTCTTGACGGCGTAGATTGTCCCGTTCTCGGTCCACTGCTGCCCCGCCTGCTGGCGCAGCATCCGGCAAAGCGGCGCGCGCTGGGGCCATTCAGCAGACAGGGTCTTGTCCTTGAGTCGCCAGGAACAGTGGGCGGATTGCACGACGGAAAAGATGCTGTTGAAGGCACCAGTGCGGGCGATTGCGGCAACTTCACGAAGATGGCTGGCCAATTTCAGCGGAGAGGTACACTGTAACAACATCAACCAGGTCGGCTTCGTCCCGTGTAACTCCGCATATCGCTCCAGAGTCCAAAGAAGAACGGATTCCATTGATACCATGTCTTTAGCCAACTCGTCTGGCTCGTCATAAATCTCACAGCTATGCTTAGTGGCTATCTCGGACACAACGGAATCGTTTGTGCAAACCACCACGGACCCGACATTCGCAGCCAAGGCATGCAATATGGTCCATTCAATAAGAGGCCTTGAGCAGAACGATGTAGTATTTTTCCCCGGCAATCCCCTACTCCCACACCTCGCTGGTATTATGCAAACGAACTCCGTCATGGTCGTTGCCCCTCCACGTTGCCGTGCCTCTTTAAGCGCGAGGAATGCATACTACATAGACCACGAGTATCGTTTGGCTTAGTGCAGCCCGGAATGCTACATTCTGTGTACAGATTCTTGGGGGTTAGAATTGTCGTGAGGCGACCGTAATACGTAAGCCTACCCCAATGAATTCTGCACAAACCCTTGCCGTAGTGGCCTCGCCCGCAACCAGCCACCCTGCAGACCTTCTTTGCAGAGTCAAATAGCGGTAGTAGTGGATGCCGCTGAATCTTCCTCGTTGATGATGTTAGTATCGCTCGAATGCAGCCACTCAGATCTGATTCGACTTGGCGCTGCGAAAATCTCAGCAGTACGATTCCTGAATCCCGCAGAACCCCCTCTTTAATTTTGTCGCGGACAATCTGGGTTGGCAATGAGTGCCAATAAGCCCCATCGACCTCGATGGCAATGGCGGCGTCACATAGCAGAAAATCAACCGTGAATCGATCAATAGGTGCATTTCTCTCAAACCGGATTCCCTGACGACACAGTTCCTCGGCAAACATTTTTTCTGGTTTCGTTATAAGACGCTTCTGCCTTACCGACCAAGACCCTCTACACCTATTTGAACAGAACCTCTGCCTGGAGGACAACCACGGAGTAAGCAGCATTGGTCCACCACACCACTCACACGGCTTTAGTGTCTTGGGTTGCCACCTTGGGTGATCCTGACCGAATCTTTTTGTAGGCATCTTACTCGAACAACGAACAGAACAGAACTTTCGTTGCTTTGGCCTTTGGAGGGGAGTACCACAGCACTGGCACGTAAAAAAGATTCTCGGTCTGCAACGGCACTGAAAAGAGCAATACTTTCTTTGTTGTCCAAGTCTTTGTCGTCCGGTGATTGGACCACCGCATCGAGCACATGCTAGATTTGTTAGAGTAATCGATCCTTTCGCCGGAATCACCACCAATGCATCCGTCATGTCCCACTCTCCCGCACCTGAAAGTCTCTCGGGAGCCTGTCTGCCCATTTCCATTCGCTGTGCTGTCCATCAAGTGTGATGGTAACTCCTGCTGGCAGCAAGGCTTCAAACACCACCGAGACGACGTGCCGCCCACCAGGGATGCCGGTGTCCGGCGACAAGTGGTGAACCTCGTAGACGCCGACGAGCGTGAAATCCCGGATCCCTACGCCGATCTCACTGCGCATGATGCGCTTGAACGCTTGGGCCAACCGCTCGCCTTTCCTGACCCGTCCTCCCGGCACCCACCAGCGGTTCTGGTACGGGGGAATCCGGCGCTTCAAGAGAAGGAACCTCTCCCTGTGGCCGATGATGCCATCCACGCAGAGGAGCGGCACACAGGCCGCAACGTGACGATAGGTTCGCGTGGGGAGCCAATTCATAATTTTCCCTCAATCACATCCGCCGCCGTCTTCGCCCCCTGGCCGTTGTGGACGCTCCGGTACGCTTCCATAACTTCACGGGTTAATGGTTCGGTCGCCTGTGCGGAACCTGGTAAGCCGCGAAGGAGTTTCGCCAAGGCCTCCGGCGACTCCACCAGCAAGTCTTGAAACATCTGGAACTTCTCATGCCGTGTGCCTCCAAGGTAGCCGAGGATGAAGACGTTCGTCAAGCCGACCGCCCACATCTCATAGGCGGCGGACGAGCCAGTGGTTAGGATTAGGTCACACTGCCCAGCCACGTCCCACCAGCGATTCGCGGTCCGCCAGTTCCCACTCGGGCCATCGCGGTCCAGGGCCTTGATGATAGCGTACCGATCGTACCCTCGCCCTGGGATAAAATGCGGGCAGACCAGTGCCTCATAGCCGATAGCGTTGATTGCACGGACAACATCGGCTAGCCATTCATGTCCGCGTAGCCCCCGATAACCACCGTGATGCTGGATGAGAACACGGTTGTGTTTGTGGGATTGGGAAATCTCCACCTTGTCGAGGTGGGGGAAGGCACAGGGTGTTACCCGGCCATTGAGCGCCAGTGAGCCGAACCCGTGCGCCGAACCAAAAGGATGGATGCCAGTTAGGGCCTCCGGCAGCAATTTGGGCGGCGGCTCATTGAGGAGCCGATCCGTCCATGCATACCGCCCCATGTGGATGATCCCCGGAAAGTGCTGATACCCTATGGCGAAGCAGGTCATATGGCCATTGATCTCTTCACCCATGTCTTGGAGAAAGTCCAAATCCTTCGTCGTGCTGACGGCAGCATCGTACTCCTCTGGGATGAAGTGGGGCTTGTAATCAATGTGGCCCTGCGCGGCCTGCCATTCCTGCCCATACCCAATCTTCTCAGACAGCCACGCGAGGCTCGTCTTGTTGACACCTGTCACATGCGTTGGACGCCAATTCATCTGGAACGTCGGCATCCCCAGCCAGTTCGGGCGGTTCCTCTCCACGGTGATGGCGTGACCGCGACGGGCTACTTCACAGGCAACAGGTATCAAACTGCGCCAGTGCAAAATGTGGGATCCTGCGAATACGATGCGCATAGTCGCTGGTACTCCAACCAATCCTCTTGGAGGTTCTTGGACCGCTCTTGTGTCGTACTGATCGAAGCGGCGTACAGCCCCAGACGTTCAGGATACGTCTCTTCCAGAAAGTCCCCCTTCAACTTATGCCGAAACACTTCATGCAGGTCTGTTCGCCCAAGGTGCAACCATTTTAACGCATCGCCCTTCGCCTTGCTGAATCTGGCGAAGGGGGTCGTGCGAGGATAGTGTGTTCCAAAGGTTTCGTGTTCTGCCATGAGGGACTGATCCATCCTACCCAGCACCTCCAGCCGACGCATAGCGAGGACGGATATCCGATGGTGAAGATCTCGATCAACACAACGAACATCATGGAAGCCTGCGAGCCTCACCGGCCACCGCCGCCAGATACGCGCCGATCCGCCATAACCGAACCCCTGCTCAAAAAGCTGCCCCCAGGCCATGTAGCACCACCATGTTGTCTTGATCGCTTCTAGGAGCCGTTGCACCGCCCAGGATTGTAGTACCACATCGCCATCTACCTGCACCACGTATTTACTTGGGGCCGATTGGCGAATCATCTCGTTAAACGCTGCCGACATCGGGAACACATCATGGACGCGGATCACCCGGTACGGCCCGCCGAGTTGCGCTTCGACCGCTTGGAGGCATTCGGGCAGCGGGGGTTCGACGGCAGAGAGAACGCAGACCGTTATGTCGTCTTGCACTTCGCCCCCTAGGCCTCTCTGCCTTCTGGTAGCATTCCTCCTACAGCGCCCGCTGGCCTATTCCAACGGCTATACAGTTTCCGTTCCTCGATGCCGCTGGCCTTTTTCCTCGCGGACCCACTGACGATACCGGAGATGGTCGTCTGGCTTACCTCGAACATCTCGGCGATTTCCCTCTGCAAGACCGATCCGCCTTCGTAGAGTTGGACGATTTCCTTAACGACGCAAGTTGGCAACTTGCTCCGAAAATTCCTTTCGCCGGAATTGATCCGGTCGGCGAATTTATCCACCAAGCAGTTAGTAGCCCGAAGCCATTTCTTTCTAGTGACTATAAGAAAAATGGCGCGGTCGCTGACCCCGTAGGATGATGCCAACCTGGTAATACTGATGCGCTTCTCATGGTACTGCAAGAAAATCTCCCGAACGGAAATTTCGTTTAACTTGGATGCTGGATTTCGTGACCCGTACAATGTTCTGTCCTTTTTTGCTGCGTCTTGAGCATTATCCGCAGGAGAACCCATGAAAAGATGATCTGGGCGGACACAGGGCGGGGTGTCACAGTGGTGGCATATGAGATCGTTAGAACCTACTTTTCCATGAGTGATTATCCACGAAATTCGATGCGCTAGCCTACGTTTTCCTTGCGCCCAGAGAGAACCGTATGGACCGAGCAGAGAACCAGTCCAAAGCCAACAATCAGGCCCCTTGTCCACCATTCCCCAGAATCGCAGGATGTCCGCTTCCGTCAAGTGACTAAGATCTGATCCCACGGATTCCTCCCACGCTGTCTAAGAATCCAGGGCTTTCCTCCGTCACCGGCTGCGAAAATACCTGCATGGACTCGTCCACAGGCCGGGCCGCAATCCATCGCACGTTGACCCGCTTCGCGTACTCCTCCTCCGCCGCGATGGCCTGTCCCCGTCCCTGCCCACTCGGGATCGGCCCTGCCTCTAGCCACAGACACCGACGGAACATCACCGGACCAAGGCTCCAACAGTTGTGGATACCTACAGGAAACCACGGGCGTTGGCCCCACCGAAACGTCCACCTGGGGGAAGGAAGCCAGGGGTGGAACTGCACGCCCGAGGAGGTGGACTGCATCGGCCCGATGCGCCGATACGGATACATCGTGTCCCAGTTGTCTTTGTGTTTGAGCTTGATAATGCCGATCTCAGGGAACTCATCGAAGATGCGGAGGCAGGACCATACCCAGTTGCCATCGCTGCGGCCCACATACTGCAAGTCGTCCTCCACGAACAGGATCGTTCCTGCCTCGATCTTCGTCAGGGCGTCATTGATCGCCGCCCCCATGCCGAGGTTGACCGGATGGGAGATGACGTGGTGAAACATGCCGGACTGCCTCACAGCCGTCACCACCGCGTCCCCACTCCCGTTGTCTGCCCACACCCACGGCATCAGCTTCGCCAGCCGCCGCAGGGGCCAGAGACTCGCTAAGAGGTTCTTGGCCGCCTCGGGTCGCTTGCAACTCAAGACGATCAGGGCGCAGCGCGGTCCCGCAGGGGGGTGGCTGAAGATGATCTCTCGGCACCGATCCCGTCGTTTCTGGACGGCACGCTGATAGCGCCAGGCGGGAACGTTCTGGGGTGGGGTCATCGGTGTCCCAGAAAGAAGAACAGAAACCAATCCACAAGGAAAGCACCGACTGCCACGGTTACCAAGAAGGTTCCGGCGACCATAAAGAATACGCCGAACACGCCGTAGGCTTGCTCTAGCCGCATTACAGTTTTATCGAGTTGGTTCAGCCACAACAGGAACGTCAGCATGTCGCCTCCAATGCCCCCCAATATCGCCCTCATGGCTTCACCCACCGCAGATCATCCTCGATTTCCTGACAGACGCGCCACGGATTCATCACCGCCCGTAGACCGTCCCACACGTCCTTGTCGGTTCCCAACACGCGCCCCTGATAGGTGACTGTTCCATCCATGCCGATCCTCAGTAGTTCCTGCGACCCCTTGCCGGCAAAGATGAAATGGGTTGGTCCTCTAAACTTCACGATTGGATTTATAGCCAAGGATGAGCTTTCTGTTCCGAACAACAGATTGCTAGGTAGCGTCGCCCCTGTCCCGCTGCCCGTCGTGGTCTGTTGTGCCGTCACCGCTACTGTTACGGCGATCAGCAAGCCAAGGGCAAGTCCAGCAATAAACCTAACCACAGACCACCTCCAATGCCTTTTAATGCGGTTCGCTACTCACACAACTCTTCTAGGTATATGATCGCACGCCACCGCTCTGCCAACCCAGGACTCCCCGGCATTGAGCCTGTCGGCGTCGTCACACCACCGTCACAATGGACGCTGAGCAGTTCGCCTTGCTCGTCTTGGACCAGCAACAACTCTACCCTACTGGGTACGCCCCGCACCGGGCGGAGTAGATTCCCCACGGGCGTCCACATGCTGAGCATGGTGCCTCCGATGCCGATAGCGAACAGAATTCCTGCAATTATATGGAACCGCCTATTCACAGACCACCTCCAATGCTTTCCGATACGGCTCAGCCTGCTTTGCCCAGGTCCAGTTCGCCTCAATCTCTGCCCGAATGGCCTGGGACATGCGGCGATATTCCCACCCTTGAAGGTGCTGCAACCGCTCGACCGTTGATACGACGCTATCGAGGGTTGGCTCAACGATGAAACCAGTTTCGCCTTCCCGAATAAGTTTGCTATGGTCCCCCACGTCTGTCGTGATGGCCAGTACGCCACAGGACGCTGACTCAAGCAGAACATTGCTGCATCCTTCTGCGTGGCTGACACAGAGAGAGAAGTCCCAAGACCCATAGATCCCGCGCACTTCATCTTGGGGGTACGGTGCTGGATGTGCACGGTTCCGAATAATGAAGTCGGTCTTGATAGATGACCATCGAAGCCGCTCCTCGACTTCCCGTAGGAGGCAGATGTTCTTCGCGGCCTTCTCGGCACCGATCCATCCGACGCGAACACGGCTGGGGTCGAATCTTTTGTTAGTCGGACTCCAGTAGTCTGCATCCACACCATTCGGAGCATAAGCCGCGCCGCCTACATGCGGGCGAAGCAACTCCCACAGGCGCTCCGAGTTCACCAAGACGTATCGGAATCCGTTCAGGATCTTCACCGCCTCGTCAAACACCTCCTGTGGGTTCCGCCCGCGAGGAATCGAATAGAGGTCGGGA
>ERZ1292625.970-Hain-H41-01um-R1-970-length-38155-cov-14_pt1 | contig 30965 bp, 36 predicted proteins | sample MGYA00564400_ERZ1292625 | MGnify/ENA primary metagenome ERZ1292625 (study PRJEB36523, sample SAMEA6512639) | groundwater metagenome | collected 2019-01-08 | study: AquaDiva: Metagenomics assemblies of 32 groundwater samples
GCATGTCGGCGCGCTAGACTCTCCGTGACGACGGACGAGACGCGCTGACCGGGCAGGCGGGGGTGACGTGTACGCAAAGATGGACCCGCGCGTCCCCGTGTGGGCTCGGCGTATGAGGGTCGCGCCGACGCGCGCCGAGGCCGCACTGTGGGAGCGGTTGCGCGGTCGGCAGATCGGCGGTGAGCACTGGAGGCGCCAATGCCCGCGCTTCGGGTACATCGCCGACTTCTGTTGCATCAGGCTGCGGCTCATCGTAGAGGCGGATGGGGGCTCGCACGATGGCCGGGAGGCGCGCGATGCGCGGCGGGATGAGCACCTGCGAGCGCGCGGGTATCTGACGATGCGGTTCCCGAACGCGCGGATCATGGGCGACCTTGACGGAGTAGCGGGAGAGATCGCTGCGGCCGTTGACAGGCGGGCGCGAGAGGCGTAGGATACGGATACCGGAATCGGCGCGGCCTGCGGCGAACGCGAGCCCCCGACCGGCGCCGCGGGCCGGAGTACCCGACGCGGCCAGGCGCGGCACGGCTAGACGCTACGGCACTCGACCGGACCCGACGCAACGGGAGCCCACACCGAGCACCGAGAACGGCGGAAGGGCGCCGCCATGTCAGCACGGACGCATGAGAACCTACGGAGAGCCAATCAAGGCCCCCGAAGGGCACGCCGCACTCAACCCGCCGCACGACGCCAACCGCCGAAGGCCCGGAGGGCTCGCTTCCCATCGCATCAATCAGGCATGATGTCCGGCACGGATGTCCGACTCGCCGCCCGACAAGTCACCACGCGCCGACGCTGACGCCATCACCACATGCATGCCAATGGCGAGACTCCACGCCCGCAAGGTGAGCTCGCGATACGGCGTGCCGATAGACGACGCGGAATCAGAGGCCATGCTCGCGCTCGCACGCGCCCGCAGGACGTTCGACCCAGCCCGCGGCGAATGGGTCCACCACGCATGGTGCAACATCCGTCGGCACGTCGGGTCATGGGCACGAGCGGTAAGCCGGAAGCGAACAGCCGAGACCGCATCGGCACCATCGGTAGCAGCCCACGCAGCGGCCCGCGCAGCCGAAGCGCCAGACACCGCATCAACGATGGACGCCAGCGCGGTCGCAGAGGTAGCCCGCTCGCTCCCACTCATAGAAGCCGTCGTGTGCCGCTGGTACTACGGGCTTGAAGGGCACGACCCACTCTCGCTTCGCGAGATAGCAGCCGCGCTCGGCAGGAGTCACGAGTACGCTCGCGACGTGCTCGCCAGAGCCGAGGACCGGATACGCAAGCGGCTGGCTCGTGTCAGAAAAAACTGACGGCGGGGCATGATGACTCGGTAGCCTAGCAATGCGTGAGTACCATCGACTCAACTCGACTCGCTTGGGCCGGACTGCTGGCGCACACCGCCGCATCGGTCGCGTTCGCTGCGGGCAGCCTCCTCGTCCGCGTCGGGCTCAGGTACATGTTGCCCGCCGCACGGGGGGCGCTTGGCGTCAGGCTCGCTACCGCGCTAGTCGCGCAGAGTGTCGCTACACCCCCGCCGGTTGAGCGAGTCATCATGCCCACCCAGTCGCCGCTCACGCTGCCTGAAATTGCGGGCGTCCAGTGAAGAGCAAGGTCAAGCCGGGCACGCGGGCGGCCATCCCCAACGCAACGCCTGCGCAGATCCGCGAAGGTCTCGCCGCGTGGGTGCGCGAGGGGACGTCGCTCGCAGGCGCGAAGGCCACCGGATTCGAGTTCCAGACCGTTGCCGGATGGCGGCAGACGCATCCGCAGGTGTGGAGAGATGAGGTGAACGCGCAAGCCGAGGCCATCCGGGACGGCCGCATCGCAAGCTCGCGCCTCGCTGTTGAGACGAAGCGCGCCGGGCTCCTCCGCGCCAAGTCCGCGCTCGAAACGGACACACGGCCCGACGGCGATCCGCTCGAACCGAAGGACATCGCGGCGTTTGTCCGCGCCGCCAATGACGTAGACGTGGCCGAGGATCGCATCCTCCGTCTCGATGCCGGGCTCGCGACTGAGATCACCGAGGTGCGGGACGGAGCCACCGACGCAGAGCTGCGCACCGAGATCGAGCGGATGCTTGCGGACCCCAAGACGCGGGCGGCACTCGCTGGCAAGGCGCCGTGAGAACGGCGCGCAAGCTCCTATCGCTCACGGCCGCGCTGACGCTCGCGGCCGCGGTTGTCGCGACGGTCGCGCGCGCGAGCACCGAAACCACGTGGACCTGCCGCTCGGTGGACCTCACATCGGGCAATCGGTTCTGGCATGACTCGGCTAGCGCCCGTCGCCGGGAGGTTCTCGCCGCAGACGAATATCCCTCTGGCACGCGCGCGACGGTTGCCAGCGGCGAGGCAGAGGTCACGTGGACCGTCGTGGCCGTCACCGGTCAGGGCGGCGAGACCACGATCGCGTGGATGTCGGGCGCGACATTCGTCCCCGCCATCGACGCCGACTCGTATTCGGTCGGCGACATCGCGGCAGTGGGCACGCCGTGATCGCGGCTCTCGCGCATCCAGTGCGGCGCGCAGCGCCTCGGTCCCACTCACCAACCGAGGCGCTGCGCGGGAAGCTCGATGAATTGCAGCGGCGCACGCGCGAGCGCCCGCTGGACTTCGCCACGCTGCTGCCGTGGCAGCGCCCGCTCGTCGCGCTCGCGCTCGGCCTTGACTGGCGGTCCGAGTGGGGGCCTAGCCCGACGTGTCCGCCCACGTCGATCACAGTCGTGGCGACGAACCAGATCGGCAAGTCGCTTGCACAGGGCATCATCATCGCGTCGCACGTCACCGGCCGGAGCGCACGGTTCCGGGTGCCCGGCGAGGTGTGGGGTGGGATGCCGAGGCTCGCGGATAGCGTGGCGACGCAGCGCAGGCACGTCGAGGCGTGGCTGGGCACGGACGCCGCCCCTCGCTGGTGGCCCACCGAGGCGAACACTTCGGCCGAGTCGCTGCTCAGGACCAAGCAAGGATGGACCGCGCGCCTGAAGGCGTATGAGCAATCGCTGATCGCGTGGGAGTCGGGGACCATCCAGGCGGCGTACCTTGACGAGCCGCCGCCGGATGAGATCGTCCAGGCGCTCCGCGTCCGCACGATGCGCGAGCGCGGGCTAGTGCTGTCCATCTTCACGCCCGTCCGTGACGACTCGTCTGGGTTCCACGGCACCGACTCTATGCTGTACGCGTCTACGTGGGGCGCGTGGACCGACTTCCGCGCCAAGCACCGGAGCGCTAAGTGGGGCGAGGTCCGGCCCGGCGAGTGGGTGTTCGCGCTCGGCATCATGGAGAACGCTGAGAGCCGCGGCGGCTACCTGCCTGACGCGCGCATTCTCGCTGACAGGCAACGGCTCATCGACGAGGGCAAGCCAGCCCTAGCCCTTGTCCGATACGGCGACCCCGAGAACGACTGGCGCATGGAGTGGGTGGACATGGAGGCGGACAGCCTCCTGCCGCACGACTCGATCCGAGATTGGAGCGTTGACCCGCCTGGTGGGTTTCAGCGGCTTGCCGCGTGGATTGACGTCGCCTACACGGCGAACGCCAAGAGCTGCGAGACGGCCGTGAGCGTCTGCGGGTCTGACCGCGAGGGCAAGGTCTACCAGATCGAATCCGAGCATGGCCGGTGGGCGAGCGGCGACCGGCTCGCGAAGGTAGCAGATGTCCTCGCGCGCAACGGTTGCCCCGATACCGGCATCCAGCGCGTCGGCGGCGACATCGTGTTTGCTGACGAGCTGAACCGCGAACTCGCGCGCCGGGGGCTCAGGCCATGCGTGACTCCGCATCCCAAGGCGGGCCACGTGCCGGACAAGATCACGCGCGCGAACCAGCTCGCTCCGCACATCGCGGCAGGGCTCTTCCACGTGCGGCCGGAGCATGCCGAGTTCAAGACTCAGGCGCGCAAGATCAGCGCGCAGTACCTCAAGTCGGGCGGGCTCGTGGATGTGGTCGACGCCGGGATCGGCGCGGCGCTTCTGTTGTTCGAGCCCGCCCCTAGTGATTCTCAATGGGACGCGAACGAGGATGCCCGCATCCGTCAGCAGCGGTTCCGTGACGACAACGTGGACGACAACGCGGAGGCCACGCCAGAGTGGCGGCTCCCCGCATCAATGTTCGAATCTGACTGACCCTCAACGCTCACACCTTTTCGCCGATAACACGGCGCGGGGATTCTAAGATGCTCAAGCTCAATCGAGCCGCCTTCGCGGCCCTCGCGCTCTCTCTCCTTGCCGCCTCGGCCGCCGCGTCTGAGTTCGTGATCCGCCAGGGCACGCTCATCAGCAAGGCGACAAACTTCACCGTCAACGCTGCCGGTGATCTCACCGTCACGGGCGCGGTCACGGCTACCGGCGCAATCGGTGGCGGGGCGCTCACGGCGACCGACATCACGTGTACCGACGCATCGCTCGCCATCGCTGGCCAGGCAGCGGCACAGGGCGGGGCGGTCGCTGTCGCAGGAGGCGCGAGCTCCACCGCGACGAACGCAGGCGGCGCCATTACATCTACCGGCGGCGCGGGTGGTTCGACTTCCGGCGCAGGTGGCGCAGTCACTGATACCGGCGGCGCTGGCGGCGGGTCCGGTGCTGGCGGCGCGGTCTCCGATGTCGGCGGTGCAGGTGGCGCGACTGGCGCGGGCGGCGCGGCGAGCGTTACGGGCGGCGCAGGTGGCGCAACGTCCGGCACGGGCGGGGCCGCGAGCGTCACGGGTGGAGCTGGGACCGCAGGCAACTCCGCTGGTGGCGCGGCATCGGTGACGGCTGGCGCAGGCCAGGGTACCGGCGCGGGCGGCGCCACCACTATCGCGGGCGGTGCGTCTGGCGCTGGCGCAACCGGCAACGGCGGCGCGGCGAACGTGACGGCGGGTGCCGCGCTCTCGACGAACGGGAACGGCGGCAGCGTCGTGATCACGCCAGGCGTCGGGACAGGCACTGGATTCGGCGGCCAGATCATACTCGCGAGCGCACTCCGTCAGGTGAAGCAGGCTGCGCCGACGGCGAAGACTACATCCGCCACGCTGACCGCTGCCGAGGTGCTGGTGGGGATCATCACCGTCAACCAGGGCGCCGGGGCGACATCGAGCCTTACGCTCCCGACGGGCACGGCGTTCGAGGCTGGGTTCGCATCGTTCGCGACGGACGACGCCTACGATTTCACGCTGATCAACATCTCGACCGTTGCAGCCGAGGACGCGGACATCCTGACGAACACGGGGTGGACGCTTGTCGGCTCGATGGCTGTTCAGTCGAACGACGCGATCACCAGCAAGAGCACGGGCACGTTCCGCGCTCGCAGGACCGCAGCCAACACGTTCACGCTCTACCGCGTCTACTAGCCACATGTCAGCCCCCGAGATAGCGGTGGATGTCCGGCCTGACATGGACCCGCGGGCAGCCGGCGGCATGATCGCCTCGGCTTCCTGCGAGTGCCCTGCGTGTAACATGACAGTCACCCGCACCGTTCGAGCGCGTGACCCGCAAGGGAACCGCGAGCGGGCGGCGCTGGTGGCATCGGTCCAGTCGCGCCGGTCCTGCGAGGACGTGCTGATGGGCGCTTGTCCGCGTTGCCAACTGGAGGCCAGCGGGTGGGTGTTCGGGGCGCCGAAGCCTGCGCTCTCGGTGGTGTCATGAGCGGGTCGGCTACCTACGTCTGGCACGCCACGGCGCACGGCCCCGAGTGGCGCTCGGCCGCGGGGGCCGTCGCCGCCGTCCGGGCTGATGGTGAGACCGACGGCACGCGCGCGAGCGTCCGTGGCCGGAGGTACGTCGCCGTGGGCGGCGAGTGGGTCATCGGCATCGAGTCGGTGGCGGCCATTGAGGCGTCAGCGTTCGGCGCTGGCGCGGTCCTCCAGGTGACGGCTGCGCCCGGCGTTGTTCCGGTCCGCGCGGCGCGCTATGCCAACCTGCCGAGCCGGGTCGCCACGCCACATGCGATTGGGGACGAGTCGTGAGCCTCGAATCACTCGCCCGCAACGCGGCCCGCCGGGAAGGTGCGCGAGGCGTGAGCGCCATCGGGCCCGGCGCGCACAAGTCGCCTGACGGTCAGTTCCTCGCCGAAGTCGCACGCGGCCGCAAGTCGCACGCGGCATCGACGGTCACGTTCCGCCTCGTGTTCTGTCGTCGCACATCGTGCAAGGGCCACACGGACGAACACCGCTGCGGCGACAAGGACTGACGTTGAGCAAGCGGCGCGCACGGGTCAACAGCCCGCACGGTCTCGCTACCACGGGCAACCTCGCGTTGGCCGAGGCAGCGACAGCCGCGCCCGAAGCCGTCAATCAGTTCGCCATCAAGGTCGGCGCAAGCGGCCAGACGTATGACGGAAAGTTCTTCGGCGAGGAATGGAACGCTGATCTAGCGGATCCGCTCGCGGCAGCCCAGAAGTACGATCGGATCCGCATCGGGAACGGGATGGTCGCCTCGCTTCTCCAGCGAGTTGAGGGGCCTATCGCCCAGGCCACGTGGTCGATGGTGGACGGCAAGGACGCGCCGCGTTGGCCGTCCGAGGAATCCGCCGACGTTGGCAAGACAACGCGCGATCTGGCGCGCGAGGATCTCAAGGCGCGTGCGCGGTGGGTGGTCGAGTCTAGCCTGTTCGGCGCGCCGTTCCCCGAGTACGCGATGCGGACGCCGTGGCGTCAGGTGGTCCACGAGGCGCTGACATCGCTCGCGCTCCCGTTCGCCATCTTCGAGCGCGTGCTGCGCCAGCAGTCCGGCCGGCTCGGTGAGTGGTGGGTCACGGACGAGCTTGCGTGGATCCACCCGCAGAGCATCGGAGAGCTGCGGGTTGACAAGGCCGGCCGGTTCGTCGGCGTCCTCCAGGACTACCAGCACGCATGGAATGACTCGACGGCGGACGCGTCCGGTCTGTGGCAGACCGAGAGCAAGCGGACGTTCATCCCTGCATCTCGGCTCGTCATCGTGAGCCGCAACCGCGAGGGCGCGAACATCGCTGGCGTGCCGCTCACGCGCCACATGTACGGCGACATCAGGCGCCACGAGCACGCAGTCCAGTGGCAGATGATCGACGCGCAGAATCGTTCCGTCGGCATCCCGCTCATCAGCCTGCCGAAGGGCGCGACCACGAAGCAGGTCCAAGAGGCGGGCAAGGTCGGCCGACGCCTCACGATGGGCAACAAGGAACAAGCCTACGTGGTGGCCGAGGACGGCACGACTGTCGCAATGGTCAACATGTCGGCGGCAGTCGTTGATCACGCGGCCATCGTCCGGGCGCAAGAGTCGCGCATGCGCGGCATGGCGAACGCCGAAGCCTTCGCGCTCGGCCAAGAGGGCAGCGGCGGCACGCAGGCGCTCGCCTCGGAGATCACGCCCTACTTCGACATGTTCGTAGCGTCGGTGGCTGATGGCATCCGCTCGGACTTCCAGCGCGGCGTCATCGATGTCATGCACTCGATCAACTTCGGCGACTCCATCCCGGCGCCGGAGCTGGCCGTCTCGAACATCGCTCGCCCGAATGTTGAGCAGATACTCGCGGCCATCGAGAAGCAGGCAGTCCAGGCCGATGGCGACGTGGAGCAGGCGCTCCGTTCTGCCCTCACGCTCCCGCCGCTCCCTGCCGATGAGGTGACGCGCAGGAACAAGACGCGCGGGCTGCCGAAGCTTGGCGGCGAGGGATTCGGGCTGCGCTCGCTCATCGCGGGCGTCAAGGACTTGCTGGCGTCCGGGCAGATCAACACCACGCGCGCGGGCGAGCTGCTGTCTGTCATCAGCGGCGAGGCAGGGTGGGCCGACCCGGCGCGCGGAGCCGTGTGGTCTGACCCGGCAGCGCAGCAGAAGGGCGGCGGCGGTCCCGATGGCGTCGGCGAACGCGGCGGCCCACCGATGCCAGCGGGCGGCGCGGCGTCGCTTGCGGAGAAGCGCACGCCAGCGGCGCCCGACCACGGCAACGGCGACCTGAAGCGCGAGACGTGGCGGAAGCTCACGGCCCACGAGGCGACGTACATGCGGCTCGGCGAGGTGGACGCCGCGTTCACCGCGTTCGTGGCGGACTACACGCAGGACATCAGGGCGGTCCGCGAGGCGATGATCCGGCAGGCGGCCGCGAAGTCCAGGCCCACGGCCACGCCTGGCAAGCTTGAGATCGGGCGGCCGTCGCCCAAGCCGCTGATCGCCAAGATGCGCGAGTACGCAGCGAAGATGCGCGCGTTCGGCAACGAGCAAGCGTCAGAGGAGATCCGCAGGCAGGTGGCGGACCTGACGGCCGCATCGCTCGCCGACCCATTCAAGCCGCCACGCCAGCCGAGCGTCCCGGACCCCGCGCCGATGCTCGGGCGGATCCGCGAGCGGGTGGACGGCGCGCTTGACGTTGTGGTCGAGATGGACGCGAACCGGATCGCGGCGGACATCATCAGCGGGCTACAGGATGGGTACCTCCGCGCCATCGAGGCGGGCGCGTCTCACGAGGACGCGATGGGCGCGGCGACCCGCGAGCTGCTCGAACGCAGCGACAAGCGCATTGACGCCGCGGCCCGCAACACGGCAAGCCGCGCGTTCAACGGGGGCCGCTCCGAGGCGGTGGCCGAGGCTCAAGACGAGTTCGAGGGCACCCCGCTTGACGTGACGCATGCCGTCAGAACGGAAGTCCTAGACGGCGCGACGTGCGCCTCGTGCATCGCACTCGACGGCAAGCGCGTGGCCGTTGATTCCGACGACTACTTCGCGTTCCTTCCGCCGGCCCATTGCCTCGGCGGTGCGAACTGCCGCGGGATGTATTCCTACGAGGTTGGCCGCGATGACAAGTAACCCTACGCTCTACTGCTACGCGCCGTTCGATGCGCTCGCGGAGTTCGCGGCCGGGGACGACCCGCGCTACGTCACGACCGAGATTGACATCCTGGAGCTGGTGCCTCAGGAACAAGTCGGCGGGGCTGGCAAGTTTCACGCCACTACCGAACGCGGCGACCAGATGATCGCGAACCATGCGCGCGAGGCTGCGCTCGGGTACGAGCCGCCGCTCGTGCTCGGCCATCCGCGTCACGAGGACGGGGCGCCGGACGAGAGCGCGCCAGCAGTCGGCTGGCTGTCCGGGCTCGTGCGTAAGGGCACGCGGCTGCGCGCTACGGTGCGGCTGCTCCGCGAGTTCGCCGAGTCCGTCAAGAGCGGCGCGTACAGGTACGTGTCGCCCGAGTTCACGTTCGCCGCTCACTCGTCTACTGGCGAGCGCATCGGCGCGAAAGTACAGCGCGTTGGAGTTACCAATACGCCCCACCAGAAAGGCGCGGACGGTCAACCCGTCGGCCAGTTTCAGCTCGCCGAAGTCGCGGGCACCGGAGATAACGCGATGTTCGATGCCGAGAAGAAGTGTGCGGATCTCGAGACGAAGCTCGCCGCGCTTGCTGACGAGTTCGCCAAGTTCACGAAGCCCAAGGCCGAGGACGCGGCGCCACCCGCCGAGCCGACGGAAGAGGAGAAGGTCGAAATGGCCGCGAAGGCGAAGCTCGCGGAGGATGCAAAGAAGCTCCCAGCTCAACTCGCCGAGCTTGCTGCTGCGGTCGTCACGCTCTCTGAGCGCGTCACGGCCAAGGATGGCGAGACCGTCGCCGCGCTGTCCGCGAAGGACGGCGAGATCAAGACGCTTTCCGAGTCGCTCTCAACGCTCAAGTCCGACAACGACCGCCGCGACATCGCCGCGGAAGTGGACAAGGGCGTCCGCGATGGCAAGCTCTCTCCCGCCCAGGTGGAAGGCTACAAGGCCGACCCGATCAAGTGGCTCAGTGAGTCTCAGTTCAATGGGATCGCCGGGCTCCGCAAGCATGTCATGTCCGCTCCCACGGTCGTCGATACCGCCCCTCGCCTGAGCCTCGGAGCTGGCGGCGCCAAGCGCGCCCCCGGCATCGCGCTCACCGAGGGCCAGTGGAAGGCCGCCGGCTACTCATCCGCCGAAGAGATGGCGTCAGTTCTGGAGAAGCACGAGGCCGAGTACGGCCACGGCGATCCCGTCACCGACGACAGCTCCGACGCGGCCTGACCACTCACGACAGATCATCAATCCGTTGACGGATAACAACCGTCCAGGAGATTCACAATGGCAGTTCTCTCCGCCAATGTCCGCATGGACCACAGGGCGGACACGCTTGTCCGTACCGAGGTTCTCGCGGCCGTCACCGATGTTTTCTACGGGGGCGCGGCCATCTGGTGGTCTACCACCGCCGAGGGCGTCACGCCTGTCTGCGCATCCGGCACCGAGTTTGCCGGGTTCTGCGAGGAGCAGGTGTCGGCGACCATGGCCGTCACGAAGATCAAGCTCGTCAACGGGGTCTTCAAGATCCCGACTGCCGGTGCCAGTGCTCAGGCGACTCAGGGGCAGTTCGTCTACGGCGATGCGTCTGCCGGCAGCGACAACCCCGCCGACCTCATCTTCACTGGCACCGCGTCCGGTGACGTTGGCGTTGGCGTGGCACTGGAGTACGTCAGCTCAACTTCGTGCTGGATGGACTCGCGCGTCCGCACCCTCCCGACCGTGGTCGCGTAGGAGCCTGAACAATGATCACCAACAGCTCTAGCGCGATCATCAGGCAGACGGCCATCGGCGCGTTCATCAAGTCGCTTGGCGAAGGTCAGGCGACGGTTGACTACTCGCCGTTCATCTCCGTGTTCAAGACTGCGACGAAGCAGGCTGACTTCGGCTGGTTCGGTGCGATCGACTACCCCGCAGAGTGGGGCGGTGGACGCGCCGGGTCCGACATGAAGGCGTACACGGACACGCTCACGCCCAAGGTCTACGGCCGCACGTACGACATCGACGCGGACCTCTTCGCCGATGATCAGACGGGCACCGCAGCCGAGCGCGCGAAGGGTGTCGCGTACATGTGCCGCGAGTACACGAACGTGCTCGCGTCGGAGTTCTTCGAGGCCGGCACGGCTGGCACGATCGACACCGCATACGACGGCCAGTTCTTCTACGACACGGACCATGACGAGTCGGGGACGAACCAGGACAACGATCTGACGGGGACGGCCGCCACCGGCACCGACCCCACGTCAGACGAGTTCGAGACCGGCGTCGGCGATGCGCTTGAGGCAGCCGCCGCGTTCAAGGACGACAAGGGCCACCCCATTGGCGGACGCGCGGGCGCCGTCATCGAGGTTCCTCCGCGTCTCATCAAGGTTGCGTCCATCGTCCTCGGCTCGCGCATGGCGAAGTCGCCTGTTGCTGCCGGTGAAGGCGGCGCAGCCGATCAGTCCGGCGTGACGGGTGTGTTCAGGAACCAGTATTCCTGGTTCGTGAACTACCACGCGACGAACACGGATCGCTTCAAGATCCACTGGCCTGCGTCTGCTCAGAGCGTCGGTCCTCTCGTCATGAACATGCGCGAGGACTGGCGGATCAAGACCTACGATCCGACGAACGACAAGGACTGCGACAACCGCAACCTGATTCAGATTGCGACTCGTGCCCGCTTCGTCGTTGGGCCCGGTCTCTGGCAGAAGTCCATCGTCTACATCTTCACCTAATCGGTGAAGGCGTCGGCGCCCGCCCCACGCCATCGGGGCGGGCGCCATCCCTACTCCCTTCCGGCCGCGAGTCGGCCCACGAGGTACACCATGGCATTCAAGATTCTCCACGATACCAACGGCGGCACGGTTCTCTACAGCGGCGACCCGAGCGCCGAGCTTCTCTTATCCGTCTACGATGTCCGCGACGTTCACGACAACCCCGTCCCAGGCTCGCTGCGGGATCGGCTCGGCATCGGCGCTGGGGTCATGAGCGCGAAGGTCGCGGCCGGCACCTACCCATCCGCCGCGCTCGTGCGTGACAGCGCCCGTGTTGACGCGAAGCTCGCGAAGTCCGGCCAGCGCCGGACGCCACCGATCTCCGGCGCTGTCGTCGCGGCCGAAGTCGAAGTGAGCGAGTGATGGCACGCGCAGCCACCGCGACCACGACTGACGCGGCCACCGCGCCGCCAGCAGCCGAAGCCAATCCCCCGCGCGCGTTCAAGGCGCGGACGGTCATCGGCGTTCTCATGACCAAGCTCCCTGACGGGAGTTTCCATTCTCGCGAAGTCGGCGCCGTTGAGGCGATGCGACTCGGCCAGGCCAAGCCAGGCCCGACGCTCACGTTCGGCGAGTACACCGTCACGGAAAGCGACCGCGTGATGTTCATCGGCGAGCCGCCCGATGCCATGCTCGCGGACGATCGCGTATTCGTGAACTGCCCGCTCGGCGACCCGTGGCCCAACTCGACGCAGGACCGGCTATCGGCCCGCGCCCCCGAGAAGGCGCTCCCGCGCCACGACGGCGGCGAGCGTGTCGGACCCGGCTACTGGCACCGCAAGCGTGCGCTCGGCCTGTGGCCGGGCGAGGCGCGCGAGGAGAAGATGCGCCGCGCGATCTTCAAGATTCAGCACCCCGGCGAGCTCGCGGTCGCAGCCGCTCGCGCTCGTGGCGTCAGCAAGCCGGACGACCTTGAGCGCATCCGCACCGAGGCGGTCATGGCGGCACGCACCGGCAACCGCGGGTCGGGTCGCGAGTCTGCGATCTTCGCCGCAGCCGAGGCCGTGGTGTCGTCTGGCGCATCGGGTGCCGACGCCGCGCGGGCAGCGGCACAGTCGCTTCTCGCCGGCTCGGCCGCGCGGTGAGGAGCTGACACGTGGCAAGTTACGACCTCGCCCTTGTCTTTTGCACGGAGGCGGAAGTCTTCGCGGCCGGTGGGTACACGTGGGACACCACGTCGCTCCCCACCGATACGCAGGTCTACACCTTCGCGCAATGGGCGTGCGGCGAGATCGTGCTTGCCACTGCATCGGCCGGTACGCGGTACGCGCCCGCCGCGTCCGGCATCTCCGACGTCGCGCTTCGCAACACGCTCGTCCAGGCGAATGCGGTTGGGGCGGCGTATCAGGCGTGGGCCGTCATGGCGCGCGGCGGCGATCCAATGGCCGTCGAGATGCGGGACCAGCTACGCGAGCGGTGGGTCCGGTTCATCGGTGGAACTGCGGCGAACGGCCAGGAGGTGACGGGATCCATCGTCGCGGCGGTCACGACGGCGGCAACCGCGCTGGCCGTGCGGACAGACGAGAGCGACGGCTTCACGGAGTTCCCAGACGAGGATACGAACACGCTCTCCCGCGTGTTCACGTCAGCGGATGAGGACTGAGATGCTGACCGCCCAGGTGCTCATCGCCAAGGACTTCGAGGACGCGCTCGCGACGATCCAGCGCCAGCTCGGGAACCTTGACGGCGTGAGCAAGGATATCCTCGCGAACGTTGGCCCTGTCGATAAGGTGCAGAACACGGCCAACTTCGCCACGGAAGGCGCAGCGAGCGGCGACACGTGGGCGCCGCTGTCGGCTCGGTACGCGGCAGCGAAGCGCAAGGCAGTCGGGTCAAAGAAGATCCTCGTGTACAGCGGCGACTTGCGGAACGCGTCTACCAACGCCGGGCACCCTGACCGCCGCGTGTTCATGGCGTCTGGCGTCGTGAACCTCGGTACTGCGCATCGGCTCGCGGCCGTGCATCAGTTCGGCGCGCGTGGGAGCGCCCACGTCAAGCCGCATCATCGCAACCTGACCAAGGCGAGCGCCAAGCAGGGCCGAGGGGCGGGCGGGAGGCGCGGCCAGGTCCGCGGCTACTCGCGCAAGGTGAATCTCCCGGCCCGCCCGATGATCCGCAAGAGCGAGGCGCAGCATGCAGCCATCATGCTAGCCATCAAGCGCGGCATCCTGATCGGCATGGCGAAGCAGACGCGCGGCATCGTCTCGCGCTCACTCCGCGAAGCTGCGAACGCCATCTCACTGCGGGGGCTGTGATGGCTGGCTTTACCAGCGTTGACACGATCATGGAGCGCATCGTCCTGCTACTGCGGGAGTACCTAGCCGCCAACGTGGCGCTCATCGACACGCGGAACAATGCCGTGGCGACGGCCGGCGGCCCCAATGCGTTCACGACCCCGACGATCGCGGCAGCGCAAATAATGGAGGGTGACGACCTCAGCACGGCGCACAAGATCCGCGTGGCGGTCATGGACGGCGGGACCGTCCGGCGCGCGCTGATCGAGCAGGTGTTCGGAGACGAAGCGCCGGGCGAGCCCGAAGCCAAGTACCCGCGCGTCGCCCGGACCGTCCGCGTGAACATCGAAGTTCACGCATTCGCGGGCGGCGGCGCCGAGACGACGGCGGGCACGTCCGACCGGTTCACGGCGCGCCGGTGGTGCAATCGCGTGACCGATGCAATCGACGGAATAATGCAGCGATACCCGAGGCTCGGCATCCCGTCCACCGGCAAGGCCATCCTGGACGGCGCGACAGTGACATGGGCGGGCGACACGACCGCGAAGAATGTTGACCCGGACTCGCCGTACCACTTCGCGCGAGTCCTGAGCTATGACATCCAGACCATTGAGTGGAGATCGACCTAGGGCCGAGGCCCGCTGACCATTGCCGCGGGAAACCCGGCCAGGAGATAGACATGCCGAAGCTCACTAGACTCTCCCAACTCACCGTCAAGCATGAGACCACGATGGGGACGGACATCTTCGCCGGCACGTACACCGTTGCCAACGCCGTGAAGGTGTACGAACTGGAGTTCAAGGCCATCGCGGAGTCCACCGCCACGGAGCGGAGGCCGCTGACGGGCGCGTTCGGCGTTGGCGAGATCGACGTAGCTGGCGCGTATGCGGGCGGGTTCACCGCCAAGACCTACCTCGTCGGGAGCGGGACGCTGGCGACGGCCCCGGCGTGGGGCATCTTCATGCCGGCCTGCGGATGGGGCCAGGACTGGACGGCAGCGACCAACGTCGTCTACAAGCCGGCCACCGTCTACTCCCCAGCCGCGTGGACATCGACCTCTGACCATCTCGGCATGGGCAGCATCAGCGCGTACCACACCGTAGCGGACGGCGCAGGCGGTGCGACGGCCATCGTCAAGAAGCTCAAGGGCTGCATGGGGAGTTGCACGCTTGACCTTGAGATGGGCAAGCCGGGCGTGTGGAGCTGGGACTTCAAGGGCGCGCACGTCACGCCCACCGATGACGACACGCTCGCTACTGGCACGTTCGGCGCGGAGGGCGCGATCAGCGCGTGCCTGAACGTCGGCGCGACCTGGACGCCGAACGGCGGGGCCGCTCACACGCCGGTGCTCAGGAAGTTCCAGCTCAAGACGGAGACCGGTCCGACACTCCGGCCAGACATGAACGACGCGAGCGGATACATCTCCGCGCTCATCACCGACCGCAAGATCACCTACTCGACTGAGGTGGAGATCCCAGTCGACTTCGACGCCACAGCCGGTGCCGACTGGTGGGGCCACCTCAAGCAGACGGCCGCGGCGTTCGGCGTGTGGGAGATCGGCCCCGTCGGCACGGCTGGCGCGGGCGATCGCTGGGCCATCAACCTCGCCAAGATGGGCGTCGGCAAGGTCGAAGAGGGCGACGGCGACGGCATCCAGACGTTCAGTGTCTCCGGCGCGTGTGCGTCTGCCGCCCCGGCGACCGGCGGAGATGAAGTCACGATCACCTTCGACTGAGAGGCAACCATGAGCTACCAGATTGACCTCGCGATTCTCGACGGCCAGACGCCGATCGAAGACCTCAAGACGTGGCTGCGGTACGCTGACGAGCAGCGCGCCATCTCGATTGACGTGCTCGTCGGTTACATGTCGCCTGACGTGCAAGGCGAGTGGGCCAAGGGGCTCAAGGGGCGCGAGGTGACGGACGCGGACCTCGACGTGTGGCGGGACCGCATCCTGGACTGGCGTGGCGTCGTTGACGCCAACGGGGCCGAGGTGCCGTTCACCACGGATCGGCGCGACCGCCTGTGGTCCGTGGACCCCAAGTTCCGCGCGTGGCTGGTCACGGAGGCCCAGCCATTCGACAACTTTCGTTGCCCGCGCCTCGCTCCTCCGGCTGCTTAGGTACATCGCCGTGGACGAACTGCCCGGCGCTTCGGCATTCGACACTGCCGAGGTAGCCAAGCGTCGGTGCGCCGTGAATGCTCATGCGTGGCGGCTCGTGGGCGAGTGGCATCGCCGCGCGCGGATGACGCATTCGGCGTGCGCCGGGGATGTCTACCTGCTGAACCCGATGGGCAGCGGAGCATCGCTCATCTTCCGCCTACTGCCGGAAGCGATCACGATCGCGATGGAGGAAGCGGACGTGCCGCCATCTCAGCGCGCTAGCACTCGTGGGATCGTCAAGGCTCTGCACGCCATTGACGCAGACGCCTCGAACGTTGAGCTATGGGCCGATGCGTGCTTCGCGAGCGGGAGCGGCGAGGAGTCGCCGGACGCCTGGCGCGACATCTGCCCGCCCGGCACTCGCGGGTGCAAGTGCCGCCGCTGGTTCGCTGACTACATGGGGGGCGCCGCGTGAGTACTAACGAGGCGGTACTCCTACAGTACAAGGCCGATGCGTCCCAGGCCGTGGCGGAGACGAAGCGCGCCGGGCAGTCCGTCACGGAGCTGGCAGCCACCGCGAAGGCAGCGTCAGCCGCGATGGCGCGGGCGCTCTCCGACGAACGCGCCGCCCTTAGCGCGATGTTCAATGAGCGCCAGCGTGTCGCGGCCGCAGACCAGGAGGCGGCGAAACAGGCCGAACATCTCGCAGAGCAGATCCGCAAGCAGGCCGATGCCATCAAGTCCGCGGAAGCCGCAGCATCGCCGTGGGGCAAGACGCTTGGCGAGCTTTCGCAGCGGATGGATACGTTCGAGGTGGGCGGGCTCAAGGTCACGAACATCATGGGCGGGCTCAAGACGCTGGCGGTAGGCGCAGCGGCGGGCCTCGCGGCGTTCTCTGGCGCGGTTGGCTACGGCATCGCCCAGATGGTCGAGAGCGAGGACGCGGCCCGCAGGCTGTCCGTTGCGCTCAACGCTCAAGGTGCGCTCACCCAGGGCAACGTCGCGGCGTTCGCTGCGATGGCGTCGCAGATTCAGGACACCACGCGCTACTCGGGCGACATGGCGACGGCGGCGCAGACGCTCGGGCTTCAGCTCGGCGTGCCGGCCACGCGCGTGAGGGAATTCACGGCCGCATCTGCGGACCTCGCGGATCAGCTTGGCATCGGCCTGAACGATGCGGCGAAACTGCTAGGCCAGACGATGGACGGGACGGCGGGCAAGCTCGCGCAGCAAGTCCCGGCGGTTGCCGCGTTGACCGAGGCGCAACTCCGCAACGGCGACGCCATCAAGGTCGTGGCCGGACTCTACGGCGGCACGGCGGCTGGTGGTGGCGGATCGATCACCGGCGCGCTGGCGATGTTCCGAAATGCCGTGGACGACGCGGCCAAGTCGCTCGCCGTCGGCGTCACGGGCACCGGCAACATGGCGGACGCCATCGGGAAGGCGCGTCAGTTCGTCGTCGACATCACGCCGCAGATCGAGGAGTTGGGCAGGACCATCGGCCGCGTCGCTGGCGCCGCCATGGATGCGGCCAGGGCGCTTGGCTTCCTTTTCGAAACTGGTCAGTCTGACGCGGCACGGAACAACGCGCCTAACGCGATGCTTGAAAAGGCGCAGGATGATGTTACCGCGACGAAGCGGCTGCTCGCTGAGCAGAGGGCGCTGCTAGCCGAGCAGCAATCCGCCCCGGTAGGCCAGTTGGATGTATCGCGAGCGCAGTCACAGCTTGCGCCAGGTGCCAAGCTTGGGTCGGCGTATGGGGATGCGTCGGCTCAGGCCGAGGACGTGTTGCGGACGACGCGCAACATCGCCGCGCTCACGGGCGAACTTGAACGGAACCAACAGAAGGCCGACGACGTCAAGGTTGCGCTCGCCGGGATGACGGCAGAGCAGCGCGCGGCAGGTGTCGCAGCCGTTGATGTGGCGAAGGTCACGGCCGGGTCGTTCACGGCACTAGCGGATGGCGCAGACGCGGCGGCTGAGGCGGCCGCGAAGGCGGCGGCTGCAATGGCCGCGCGCGTTGACGCCGTACAGAGCGCGGCGGGGATCGCGGCCCTTGAGGTTGAGCTTGTCGGGCGTGTGGTCGCTACCGAGGCAGAGCGTCAGGTGCTCCTTGACGGCATCGTCTCGCGCCTTGAGTCAGCCAAGGGCGAGGCGTGGGAGCTTGCCCGCGCTGGCGAGATGACCGACCTCGCATACCGTGCGACTGTCGATGCGCTTGATCAGCAGATCGCGCAGCAACGCGAGCTGATTGCCATCTCGGAAGAGAAGGCCATCGCTGACCAACTCGCGCGCGAGGCGGCTGTCGCTGGGCTGCCGGGCGGTGACGGGGAGGCCGACGACGGGACATCCCAGGTCGAGGTGGATCAGGTCGCGATGATCGCCGCGACGGAAGCGGCGGCGGCACGCGACCGAGAGATCGAGCAGCTCGCCGGACTCGTGGTATCTCTCGGGGACGTCAACCTCGCGCGCGCTGAGCAGGCCATCCTTCAGGCCGAGGCCACGCTCCAGCACGATATAGAGACCGGCGCGCTCGATGCGCTGACGGCTGCGGGCGGGCGCGAGATCGCGATGCGGCAGAGGGCTATCGGCGCCATGAAGCAGCAGGTAGGCCAGCAGAGGGAAGCCGTCAGATGGGCGAACCTCAGCAAGGTCGCGAAGATGCAGGAGAACCTGGCCGATATCAGCGGGGCGCTGTCATCGGTCGCGGCTGTCACGAAATCCACCAAGGCGAAGATCGCTATCCAGGCGACGCAGAGCGTTATCAGCGGGATACTTCAGACTGCGGAAGCTGCCGCGTCAGTCGCCAAAAACGATTACGTCGGCGCAGCCGCGCACGCGCTTTCTGCTGCAACATTCTTCTACGCCGCGACGCAAGCAGGCAAGGGCGGCGGCGGTGGCGCGGCGTCTAGTGGGGGCGGTGGCGGTGGTGGCGAGTCGTCTCCGCGCGGCGGTTCCGACGACTTCCAGTCCACTCGAACACGCGCCGGAGAGGGCCAGCGCATGCCGGCCATATCGGTCGTGTTCACCGGCAACGGGATCATCGCCGGCACGACCCCGGAGGCGTTTGCGGCATCCATCACGCCGTTCATTCAGGAGGTGGCGCGCGAGGCTGGCGGCCGTGATTCGAGCGTGCGCGGATGAGCTACCCGAGCATTCTCTACGAGAACGCGCTCGCTGTCGGCACGCTGACAGCCACTTCGACGGCGAGCGGCTACGGCGTGGCCTCGCTGCTCACGCGCGACCCCTGGCTGCGATGGAAGGCCGGTGGTACCGGCACGATCAACCTCGTGGTCGACCACACGCTCGCGCTCGCCCAGGCAGTCGATACGCTCGCCATCACGACGCACAACCTACACGAGTGCGGCGGGACGCTGCTCGTCGGCCAGTCCGACGACAACATCACCTACACGGAGAGTACGATACTCACGGCCCCGCAGATGATCGGCAGCTACGGGCGCACTCTGTTCCTCGACGTGTCCGGCGTATCCGGCATGGGGAGCGCGCATCGGTACCACAGGATCCAATTCAACGCGACAACGAGCGCGGTCTACGTCGGCTGCCTAGCACTAGGCCGCAGGCTGGACCTGACCGAGTACATGGTCAAGGGCTTTGATCCGCTCGCCGTTGACGTGAAGATGAACGCCCCGCGGTCACGCGTCGGGTCGTTCCTGCCGGCATGCGTCGAGAGCGTCAAGCAGACGGTGACGTTCGTCCAGAACAAGTCCGGGATGGCGAGCACGTTCTACGATAACGCGACGTTCGACAAGACCGGCGTCGCTACCCCTAACTGGCAGCAGTTCAACCGTGAATCATGGTGCCAGGGGTATCCGTTCTGGTTCGCGTTCGACCACGGCGCACAGGCGTACCGGCAGGGTTGGCTCGCGTGGCCAAAGCGCGACGATGATGCCGTCGTGACGCTGACCACCCCGACGGTCAGCGGCCGCAGAACGTGGAAGTTCGATTTCAACGTGTACGCCGAAATGTTCTCGCAATGACGGTACGCGCAGGCATCTATTACCCCGACCTTTCGAGCGCCGCGACGATCTCGCTCACGGCCGGTTCGACAGCGGCGGGCTATGCGCTCACCGACCTGCAAGACGCGAACCTCTCGACGACGTGGAAGAGCGGCACCACCGCAAGCGGGTTCACGATCAAGCTAGACCTCGGCGCGAGCTACACGGTGAGCTGCGTTGCGATCCTTGGACACAACCTCTACTCGGCCCGCAACGTCGCGAGCACCCACACGCGGGTCGTGATCTCGCATTCGACGGACGACGCCGCATACACCACCGTCATGGACGGCGCGACGTTCAGCGATGACCGGGTGACATCTGACTTGCCAATCCTATGCGGCTTCACTGCGGTGACGGCGCGGTACATCAAGATCGTGGCGAGCGACCCGAATACCTCGATGGCCAGGGCCTATGAGATCGCCGACATCTTCGTGGCGGGCCAGTTTCTTGACCTCGTTGAGCCGACCAAGTGGCCATGGACTCAATCGTCGTGGAAGACCACCAGCCGCACCATGGGCAGCGATGCGGGCATGGGCGTCCCGTGCGTCAATGAGGCAGTCACCCAGAGCGTCAAGATCGAGATCGGGTCGCAGGCGTTCGCGGTTGGCTCAGTCCTAGACGATACCGTGCCGCTGGCATCCTACCCTCAGACGCACGCGGCACCGTCGTTCCAGCACTTCATCCGCTCGTGTTGGAGCCTCGGCCTGCGGTTCCTGTTCTGCCCGTTCACCACCGGGGTAGACAGTGGCCGTAGCGTGCTGTCGTGGTCTGCCGGATTCCACACCGTATCATGCGTCGCCGGGGACTTCCTCTCTGGGACCACGTCTGGCGCATCGTGCGTCTACGTGAGTAACCACGTGCCCGGCACGGGCAACCCCATTGCCGCCGGGTCCATGAACGTGAGCGACTGGGATGGGACCGCGTGGGTGGTGGGCGAGACAGTCGAGAACGTGACGCGCGGCCCAGCTAATCACACGCTGTCTAGCTTCACCGACAACTCCGGGAACAAGTCACGCCAGCGCATCGGCGTCGCGATCTGCCGCGCGTCGCACGGGACAGCCAAGTGCCGCACGCCATTCGCGCACCAGACTAGGCGGTCTATCTCACTGGACTTTGACGCCACGTCAGAGTGGTTCATGAGATGAGCACGTACTCAGGCCAGCTCACCGCACTCGGCCGCGTGCCGTTTGTTCTCGTGGAACTCACGACGGCCAAGCGATGCACCGACACCTACGCGGACGGGGTGACGTGTACGGCGACTGACCTGGGCGACGGCTCGCGCTGTTACTACTCGTGGCACACGTGCCAGAAGACATCTGACTTTACTACCGGGTCGCACACGTGGCGGTTCTTCACGCAGGGCGTGCCGATCCCGAAGACCATCATGGAGGCGTATCCGTTCCTCCTGCCGCACGTCAAGAGCGCCACGCCGGTAGCTAGCGCCATCGACATGGAGCACGGGTTCGCGACGACGGAAAAGGTGAAGGTTGTCCTGTTCGACGCGGGCGGGCGCGATGCGGGAGGGACCGCGCTCGCCGACTGTCCGCCGTTCGACCTCGACAAGTCGACTCGGAACACGACGCGGGCCGGTAGCTTCTGGCGGCGATGGCTGGCGCAGTGGCCGCACTTCAAGAACATGGATGTCGTGATCTGGCGTGGGTTTTCAACGCCCACATTTCCGACTTCGGAGCTTCTGAAGGTGTGGTCCGGCAAGCTTGAGGATGTCACGGTAGAGCAGGACGGGACGGTCACGCTTCACGCCGTAGACCTGCTCCGCTCCGTGGGCAACTTGCTGCCGCCACCAACAAGCACGGCGATGTACCTGACGGCAGTCCACTCGCGCTCCGCCACGACGCTCAACGTGTCTACCACGGTGGACATCACGGACCCCACCACCATCGCGGGGAATGTCACCGTCCAGGTCGTCACGGCGACTGGCACGAAGGAACGGATGATCGTCACGGCGAAAACGGCCACGACGCTCACCGTCACGAGGGCGCGGTTCGGCACCAACGCTGGCGCGCTACCGAAGAACGCCACGGTATCTGAGATCCTCGCGTTCCGCGACATGCGCCCGCTCGCTATCGTCGCAGATATTCTCGACCGGCTCGACATCCCGGCCGCGTCTATCGACTCGGCGCAGTTTGATGTCGAGGCTCAGTTCATAGGACCAGCCACCTGCGAACACTACGTGGAAAAACCGACCGAAGCGAGACAGCTACTCTTCGACGTGCTTGAGCCGTTCATGGCGTTCCTATTCCCCGACGAGGGGCTAAAGATCCGCGCGTGCGCATCCGGCCCGGCACGAATCGGCGAGACCGTCGGGACAGTTACCGATGCCTCCAACATCGCTAGCAAGCCACAGCCGAAGTTCGCGCTCAACGACCGCGGTAGGCTGACGCATTGCACCGTGTACCACGGGCTGCCTGAGGGGTCGGACGACGTGAAGAAAGCGACCGGAGCGGTTGTCGCGATCAACGACGGGAACTACGTCTCGACGTACTACGGCTCTACGCGGGAGGACTTGCAAGGCAAGACCATCAAGGCGAAGTGGCTGCGAGGTGACGACGGGTACACGGCGAGCCTCGCGGCGGTCAGGTGGGCTCGCGCGTTCGGCGCGGCCCCTGCCCGGTTCACATGGTCGGCCGAATTGAAGGACGCCGGGACGAAGGTGGGCGACCTCGTGGACATCACGAGCAAGGCCATGACCGATGCGCACGGGGCCGCCATCGTGACGCGCGCGATCGTGGTCACGAAAACCCCTATCGGGCTCACTGGCTTCACGTTCGAGGCCGTCCCGTCGCAGTTCGAGCTTCTCCATCGGGCGTGGGTTGTCTCGGCGCCGAACGTCACGAAGCGGTGGGCGTTCATCGCTGACGCTGGCGCAGCGAATTGGACCACGGCGAGCGCGGCAGAGAAGGCGAGATGCTACGTCGGGAGCGCGGCCAATCTGATGAGCGATGGCGCTCAGGGGTATAGCCTAATATGACGAGGGCCGCCTAAATGCCTGGGCCGACATACGCGTGGACCAACATCCCGTCGACAGACCTTGACCAGGACTCGCCGCTCACCACGACGGTCCTGGAGAGCTACAGGAAAAACCAGGTGCATCTGAAGGAGATCCTTCTCGGCACTGGGGAGTATCGCGGCGAGACGCCGCACGTCCACGACGGCCGGGAAGACGGCGAGATCGGCGCGGCCAGCAGCGAGAACATCCTGTCCGATTCGGCCGTGAGCACGGGGGGGGCGGCATACGCGTGGACGACGAGCGGCTGGACGACTAACGCGGCCAACGGGTTCGACACGACCACGACCGCGGGGCACTCCAGCTATCAGATTCTGTACCGCCAGCCAGCGCAGTCCAAGGCCGCGTTCGGCACGAGCGGCGCGGATATCGTGATCGCGCTGTACGTCAAGGCGCAGGGCACGCTCCCTACCGCCGGAGAACTGTGGTTCGGGCTGTCAGACGGCAGCACATCCGCATACGTCGCGGGCTGCAAGGGCGTGATCGCGTTCGGGTCGGTAACGTCGGCGTGGAAGCGGTTTTACATGGCGCTCTCCGCGAAGGGTGGCGGTGCCGCTACTGACTTGCGCATCCTGCTTCGGAACGGAACGACTGCGCCGAACCAGAAGCTATGGGTAACAGCCGTCTCCGCGAACCTCGGAAGCTCGCTCACCTATTGGGCGCCGGGCATGAACGAGTCGATCACGGCCCACGTCGCGTGGAACTACTACAGCATCGGGCCTCCGGTCTTTGAGAAGGCGACGAGCATCACGAACGCAACCGCGATTTCAGGGGTCTAGCAGAGCATGCCGAGCCCGACGTATGCGTGGACCGACATTTCAACCGGGGTCGTTGACCAGGACTCCGAGGTGGATGTCACGCTGTGGGAGGCGATGCGGCGCAACCAGGTATTTCTGAAAGAGGTGCTATACGGCACGGGCTCGTTTGTCGGCAACGTCCCGCACGCGCATCTCGGCACAGAAGACGCCGCCGTGTCGTTTGCCAGCACGCCGAACCTGCTCAGCGACTCGGCCCCCGATATCGACTCGACTCGTGGGTGGACGGTGAGCGGCTACACGGTCCAGGACGACAAGGGGTTCCTCACGACCACGACGGCCAACCACTACGCATCGCAGATCATAGCCGGGCTGGCCTCCGTCTCGAAAGCCGCGATGGGCGCCGGCGCGGACATGATGCTCTCGATCTTCGTGAGGGCGCAGTCGACCGTACCCACCGCGGGCGAGCTGCATTTCGGGCTTGCCGATGGCGCGACTCCGACCACGTTCAAGACCGGGTGCAAGGGCGTCATCTCCTACACGTCCATCACCACGGCGCATCAGCGGTTCTACATGCCGTTGCTCGCGGCGACCACCGGGTCGTGGACCACTGATTGCCGGTTCCTGCTGAAGAATCACTCCACCGCGCCGAATCAGCCGCTACTCGTCACGGCGATGGCCGCGTGCATCGGGGCGCAACTCATCTACTGGAGCCCAGGGCTGCTCGATAACGAGCTACTGCATGAGAACTGGCACCATTACGGGATCTCCGACTGCCCCATCTGGGACGAGCTCGTAGCGCGCACGAGCGCCGTCTACGTGGCGGGTGCCTGATGGCCGTCACAACCTACCCCGCCACTCGCCGCTCGTGGATTGATGTCACTGCGGCCGATGTCACGGCCGGGCTCGCATGCCCCGGCCAACTCATCGCGGCGTTCGCGAACAACGATCAGTACCTCCACGACATTCTGATCGGACGCGATACCGACTTCTCAGCACAGACCATCCCGCACGACCACCAAGGCGCGAATGAGCGGACTGTCGCCCCGCAATCGACATTCAACATCCTCCCGGATTCTGCGCCATCAGGCGGGCCAGGGCTCCCCGAGCTTGATGGTTACTGGTTCTATGACCGCAAGTCGAGCAAGGTGACGGCCAACGGATTCCAGATGAGCGGTGTAGGTGGCGCTTCACTCTGGCAGTACCTCGTCCAGAAAGGCGAGGACACCGACATCAACGATAAGAACACGCGCTTCTTCGACATCTGCAAGTGTGCATATGGGGCGCGCGGGAAGCTCACGGTGAGCCTCTACGCGAGGCTAGCGGAGACGCCGCCGGCTGGGTCGCAGGACGCCGGGATGGTCTCGTTCGGTGTCACAGACGGCGAGGAGTTCCTTGCCGACAGCCGCGTCACGTTCCATTGGAGCGACTTCACGACGACGACCTGGAAACGGTTTTATGGATTCATCGAGGTTGGCGACATAGAGGATGGCGCTCGGTTCGTGATCGTCCAGTCCGAGCAGGCGTCAATCGGGCTCTACATCACGGCCATCATGTGCTCGCCAGGACATCGGCTCGGGTATTGGCAGCCGGCCAGGCTTGACAGGTGCCGGCACGGCGCCGAGCATTGGGCGTTCGGCGGCTACGGGCTCGCCTCGTGCCCGGTCGCAGAGAAGGCCACGAGCATCACGAACGCAGTCCGGCTCTATCCGGGATGAGGAGCTAGGCGGGTGGCAATCGAACTCCCGTTTGTAGTGTCGGCAGTGCCGAACGAGATGGCAATCACGTCCATCGGCGCGCCTGGCATCGGCCTTCGGATGAGCGGGGCATCCGCAGTCCAGAGCGACGCGAACGGGCCGCATGTCGTGCTCACCACACAGCCGCTTATCGGGTGCGGGGTGACGGTCGGGACAACCGTGGGGTTTCTCCCCACCATCATGGCCCCGGACCTGTCGTTCCGGATCACGACGGGGGGCGACATCACCAGCCTGATCCTGTGGGTCGGCGCGTTCCGTGATGCGCCAGGCGAGCCGGAGTTCATAGCGACCGAGATGGCCGCGTTCCGGTACGCGACCGCCACTGACGGGACCGCGTTCTGGCGTACCGTGACGTGTGACTCCGCTGGCGTGACGGAGACGACGGTGACGACCGCCGCCATCGCGGCGTCCACCGAATACGTGCTCAGGATCGCGATGGCGGCAGCGTCGATCACGTTCTACGTGAACGGCACGAGTGTCGCGACACACGCGACGAACATCCCGACATCTACCACGCTGCTGGCGGCAGGACTGCACCTGATCCCGCTTGCTGATTCGAGCCGCTCCGTATCGTTCGGCTACTTCCGTGTCGGGCAGGTTGACCACGGACAGACGGCTGGTCTAACGGACGATGACCATTCTCAATACGCGCTGCTCGCGGGCCGCGCGTCGAGTCAATCGCTGAGCGGCGGGACGGCTGCGAGCGAGACGTTGACGCTTGCGAGCACGGCGCACGCGACGAAGGGCGGGGTCCGCATCGGAGCGTCGGATTGGATTCGCGTGCCAGAGATCGCAGCGCCCGCAACGCCAGCGACCGGCAACGTGAACGTCTATGCCAAGGCTGACGGACTCGTGTACGGGATGGACGATGCGGGCGTCGAGACCGCGCTGAGCAACGCGGCTGGCGGCGGGACGGTAACGAGCGTCGGCCTCTCGCTCCCCGCGATCATGACGGTGAGCGGGTCTCCTGTCACGACATCCGGCACGCTCACCGGGACGCTCGCCACGCAGACAGCCAACACGGTTTGGGCCGGACCGACCTCGGGCGGTGCCGCCGCTCCGACGTTCCGGGCGCTCACGTTCGCAGACATGGGCACGACTCGGGTCATCAAGGTCAAGAGCGCAGACGAGGCCGTCACGTCGTCGGCGGTGCTACAGGATGACGATCACCTGTTGTTCGCCGTCGGCACGTCGGAGGCGTGGATCTTCGAGGCCATCCTATGGGTGACGGGCGTCACGGCTGGCGATATCCAGATCGCCATGTCCTACCCAGCTCCAGGCACGACGATGCGATGGAGCGGTGTTGGTCCGTCGGCGTCCTCGGGATGGGACACGACGGCGCCAGAAGTCCTCGCCGCCGCCGACATGGAGGTGGCGCAGACCGGAAGCGGGACGCTGAACTACGGCGTCAACGGGACTACCAACGGCGTCTCGATCATGATCCACGGGTACGTGGCCACTACGATCACGTCTGGCAACGTGGTCATCCAATGGGCACAGCGCGTGAGCAACGCCACGGCTACTACGGTGCTGGCGTATTCGTGGCTCCGCGCAGAAAGGGTCAGCTAGCATGCCGACGATGGAGTCGCCTCGACATCCTGGCATGGCGCTCGTCACTCCGGCGGGTGAGTCGCTCACGCTGACGCACGATCCCAGGGCGGTGCCGACGACTAACTCTACCCACGAGGCTCAGCTTCAGGATCCATCCGGCGCGCTCACCACGCACGCCGCTACCTGGAACGGCTCGCTGCTCAGCGCGACGATCCCAGGCGCAAGCCTCGGCACGGGCGGTGCTCATTTCGTGCGGTTCCGCGAGGTTGGGAGCGCGTGGCCTACCGAAGCGATCAGCGTATTCGTGACGGGCGGGACGCAGCCGGGGCCGGGGGCGCACTCCCACCCTCAGGCGGACGTGACTGGACTCGTCACGGACATCGCGCTGAGGGAGCTTGCAGCGAACAAGGGCATCCCGGCCGGGTACGCAGGACTCAACGTCGGCGGGCTGGTGCCGACCGCGCAGCTAGGGCTCGGGGTGGCGAACTCGTCCACGTTCCTGCGCGGCGATCAGACCTACGCGGTTCCTGCCACGGCAGGCGGGAGCGGCCCGGTAGTGGCCGCCTCGCTGGCTACCGACGCGCCCGCGAACCTGACCACTACCGGCGTCATGGTCGCGGGACTGAGCCTCCCGGTTGGGCCAGGCACTTACGCCTTCACCTACAATCTCGTGTACCGGAGCGCGGCGACCACGACCGGCGCCAAGTTCGGCGTCAATCACACCGGGACTACTACATTGTTCGTGGCCACCGCGCGACTGTCCACCACGGGGACGGCGGCCGTTACGGCGGTCCATGACCAGGTGACGACGACCACGCCGACGATCATGGGAACGGTGGCAACCCGCACGAAATCGACGACAGCGCCGAACCTCGGCCCGTGGACCGACGTGGACACGGCGAATGCCGACATGTATCTCGCCATCGAGGGCTTGTTGATCGTCACGGTGGCGGGGAGCCTAGACTTGTGGCACGCCTCCGAGGTGGCGGCCTCCTCTACCGTCAAGGCTGGATCGTCACTCATACTTACCAAGACGTCGGCGTGACCGGATCCGTGTTGACTTTCTGCCGGCGGCGGGCTCAAGCTTCTCTCGCGCATTGGGGGCCGATGTGAATCTAGCGCCGATTGGCAACAGAGTTGTAGTGAGGCCGGATGCGTTCGACCGCGAGCGCGTCAGCGGGCTCGTGATCCCCGACAGCGTAGCCAGGCCGCCATGGGTCGGCACCGTGCTCGCCGTAGGGCCAGGCGCCGTCAGCAATCGCGGTAGGCTCACCCCGACAGGGCTCAACGTCGGCGACCGCGTGACGTTCGCCCGCGGGCTCGGAGTCAAGTGGGAGTCCGACTCGGGTGAGGTGATCATCATGGCGGCTGATGCCGTGATCGGGAGGGTCAAATGACGCCTCCCGTCCCGGCGGCCAAGGCCATCACCCAGGCGCACGACGCGCCGTGGCGCTGGTAGGGGGCGGTATGGCAAGCGACGACACGGTGAAGGTCGTGAAGCTCTCTGGCGGCGTTCCCATGGCGTGGCTCCTCGGCGCGCTGTGGGCCGTGACGATGGCGCTCGGGGGGGCCTACGGGGCCTCGCTCAAGGCGCAGGTGGAGCGCATCCCGGCGCAGGCGGAGAAGCTAGCCGTTGCAGAGCAGCGGATCGGGCGGCTGGAGCAGAGCGACGCGGGGCAGGTTGACAGCCGCGATCTGACCGAGGTGCTCAAGCGGCTGGAACGGCTAGAGGGCAAGGTGGACGATCTCCGCGAGCGGAGGACTAGGTGAACACCACGCCGCACGCCCTCGCCGTTCAGCACCTCGGCGTCTCCGAGCGAGTCGGCCCGGACACGCATCCCCTGATCCGATGGTGGCTCTCGCTCTGCGATGGGATGGGCGACGGGCAGGGCGATGAGGTGGCATGGTGCAGCGCGTTCGTCAACGGCATGTGCTGGCTGCTCGGGCCGGTAGTCCCGCGCAGCAGCAAGGCCAACGCGCGGTCCTGGCTCGATGTCGGGGAACCGATTGATCTCTCGGATGCCGTGCCGGGGTGGGACGTGGTGATATTCTGGCGCAATGACCCGACCGGATGGCAAGGCCACGTCGGGTTTTTCGACGGGCTCGACGCGAAGGGCGACGTGATCGTCCTCGGCGGGAATCAGGGCGACCGCGTGTCGTGCGCGGTGTACCCTGCTAGTAGGCTTCTCGGTGTCCGCCGCCTCGTTGCGGCGTAGGAGGCTCAATGCGAAACGCTCTCAGGCTTCTCGGAATGCTCACGGTTCTCGCGGGGTTGCTCGCCTTCCCGCTCGTGGCGCTCGCGCAGGACGTGGTGGCTCCGGCTGCTGACGGCGGCGGGATCCCGCTCGCTCCGATCATCCTCGTGCTGTCGATCCTCGCGGCGATCCTGCCGTTCACCGCGAAGCTTCCCGGATGGGGGCGTGTCGTCAACGGCGCACTGCCGATCATCCTGGCCTTCAGTGATCAACTTGCGGACATCGCCACGACCAACCCGAAGATGGCGCTCACGTCGCTCGTCCTCAACGCCATCGGGCTCGTGTCGAGCAAGCTGTTCTCAGCCAAGCGGGCGAGTTCGTAGCGATGCGCGCAGTCTTCCGCGTGCTCGGGCTCACGGGCTGGCGCGTTGGCGTTGGCGCTGGGCTCGGGTGCGCGGCGCTCGCTGCGTGGGCTTGGCTGTCGTGGCGCAGGCATGTTCTGGCGCGTGATGCGTGGCAGCGGGCGCAGTCGGCGACGCTCGCGGCTGCGCAGGATCGGGGCACTGCGCGCATCCAGGACGCGACTGACGCGGTGCAGTCTCGGCTTGATGCGGCCAGGGCGGCAGAGCGGGCCGCATGGAATGCCAGGACGCGGACTGACAGCGCACATGCGCTGAACCTGAAGCGTCTTGATGAGATATCGCCAGCCGCGAAGGCGGCGGTTGATGCGTGGCTGAGGGGAGGCAAGTGATGGTAGAGCAACACGAGGCCCGTTGCCGATGCGACTGCTACTGCCGCGGTAGCAACGAAGGCTGGCGCGCGTGTAGAGATTGGGAATGGAACCTGAAGGTCGGCGCGACGACGCTAGTCGCCCTCGTCATCGTCGCCCTGATCGCATGGGGTGCAACGGTCCACGCGACGCGCGAGCACGAGATCCGACTCGCGAAGATCCGGGCGTGCCCGGTCGCGGAGGAGTGAGTATGGGCAGCGGTACATCCGCTCAGAAGCAGGCCGTCTATCGAGCCTATGCGGATGGCGAGATTCCGCTGTGCGAAGTCCCGGAGCGGATCAGGCGCATCGGCCCGCAGCCGTCGCCGTCGCTCGCTACCTACGTCGTGGCGACGCTGGTGGCCGTGCTCATCGCGTTCGCGGCCGAGTCGGCCTGCGCGGAGGAAGCGCCGCCGCGCAACACGCGCGAGGCCGCAGCCATGGCGGAGCAGGGCCGGATCCTCGTCTCGGCCGAGGCGGGCTGTCGTCCTGGCTACCTCATCGAAGGGGACTGCGGGCCATGAATCTGATGAGCCCCGCTGAATTCGCGCACGGCCTGCGCTGCATTGAGTGCGGCATGACCATCCAGGCAGGCCAAGAGTACCGGACACGACCGGTGTCGCTCGGGGCCGAGGACTCGGCGGCGGTAGAGCTCATCTGCGTGTCGTGCGACAACGCCGATGCGGCTCGTGCGCGTCGAGCCAACGGCCACCTGCGGCGCGACGACGGCGCGCTCCGTTGGCGTTACGCGAAGCCGGACCGCCCAGGCTGGTGGCTGGCCAGTCTCTCCTGTGGCGATGTCCAGGCGATCAACGTGGCCAATGACGAGCTCGGTCCCGGCATGTTCTGCGGCACCATCTTCACCGAGGCGCGATGGATGGGGCCGCTCCCGGAGTCCACGCCATGAGACCCGCCCTCGCCCTTCTCCTCTTCGCCTCGGTCGCCCACGCGCAGGACGCGGCGGTCACGATCCACCCGCCGCCGACGTGGGCGGAGCTTGTCGCCATGCCCGGCGTCGAGGCCGACATCCGCGCGCGGCTGGAGGCGGCGGAGTCCTGCGAGA
>ERZ1292625.1286-Hain-H41-01um-R1-1286-length-30945-cov-10_pt1 | contig 30945 bp, 35 predicted proteins | sample MGYA00564400_ERZ1292625 | MGnify/ENA primary metagenome ERZ1292625 (study PRJEB36523, sample SAMEA6512639) | groundwater metagenome | collected 2019-01-08 | study: AquaDiva: Metagenomics assemblies of 32 groundwater samples
CATGAATCCGCAACGGGTTCTCTGGGTTCGTCATCGCAAGGTGGCGAACCCTTTTCTTTTTATTATCTATACCACTATTCCATGGAATAGTGGTATAGATTTGGAATTGGTTTATATTAATTGCAAATCTAAGGTTTTTCGCTCTAAATCAGCCGAGGTGATTTTGAATTTTACAGAATCTCCTAGAGAGTATTTCTTTTTGGTTTTTTCACCCACAAGACAATAGTTCTTTTTATCCAATTTATAATAATCATTTTTTAAGTCCCTAAGGCGAACGAGGCCTTCACTTTTTGTTTCCTTTTCTTCAATATACATACCCCACTCTGTAACACCAGAGATTATGCCATCAAAGACAATGCCGATTTTATCTTGCATGTATTCTACTTGTTTTAGTTTTATAGACTCCCGTTCAGCTTCAGACGCTCTTATTTCGGCCTCTGTCGAGTGACTGCCCATTTTTTCATAAAAGATAAATTCACTACTACTTATTTTTTTGCCTTCCAAATATTTTTGCAATAATCTATGCACTAAAGTGTCGGGATAGCGCCTGATGGGAGAGGTGAAGTGAGTGTAATAATCAAAAGCAAGACCGTAGTGCCCAATATTTTTTATAGAATAAATTGCTTTAGCCATAGAGCGAATAGTGGCAGTTTTCACAATACTTTCCTCTGCTTTTCCTTCCAGACGTTTAAAAAGAGAATTCAAATCTTTTCCTGTAACGTGACCATTATTTAGTGGGAGTTCATGACCAAGCGCTTTAACAAAAATAGAAAGTTCGGCAATTTTTTCATAATCTGGTACATCGTGTATGCGATAGAGGAAAAGGGGAATGTCACCACTTCTTTTTGGTTTATGTATTTTATTTATAAAACGAGCTACTTCGCGATTGGCTAAAAGCATAAATTCTTCTACCAATTTATGCGCGTCAAAACGAATTTTTCTTATAACTCTCAAGGGCTTACCATTTTTATCCAACACAAATTTAACCTCATCCTGTTCAAAGGAAATAGCGCCTTTCTTGGTTCTCTCGGCCAAAAGCTTTTTGGCAATTCCATTTAATATTTGCAATTCTTCTTTATATATTTCTTTTTTACCCAAAATACTTTCCTGTGCCTCTTCGTAAATAAATCTTTTATTGGAATTTATAATAGTTTTGCCAAACCAGCTCTTTAAAACTTCTCCATTATTATTCATTTCAAAAATAGCCGAAAAAGTAAATTTATCTTCATTTTGGTTTAAACTACAAAGCTCATTAGAAAGAATTTCTGGAAGCATAGGTATGGTTCTATCCACCAAATATATGGAAGTGGCTCTTTTTTGGGCTTCACGGTCTAATTCGGTATCAGGTCTTACATAATGAGAAACATCAGCAATATGAATACCAATTTCATAGGTGGTTGGAGAAAGTTTCTTAAATGAAATGGCATCATCAAAATCTTTAGCATCCGCTGGGTCAATTGTGAAAGTGAGAGTTTTTCTTATGTCACGGCGATTTTTTATTTCTTCATTAAAATTGGCAATAGAAGAATTTTTTACTGAAAGAGCTTCATTTTCAACTTCATTTGGAAAAGTGGGGGAGAAACCTCTATCGAGAACAATAGAGTTCATTTCAGTAGTGTTATCTCCTTTTCTACCAATATCTTGAACAACTTCTATCTGTGGTTTTTCTTTAGCGTTTGTCCAAGGTAGAAGTTTCCCTAAAACTTTGTAACCGATTTTTGCATTACCAGAAATAGAAAAAGAAGTGTGAATTTTCCTATTATCAGCCACAAATATTTTCCTGCCTTTTTCTTCTATTATTGTTCCAACAAAAGTTTCTTTTTTACGAGTTACAACATTTACCACTTCTCCTTGTAAGCGTCTATGTGTTTTGGGTAGGGTTTTAATCAAAACAACATCGCCGTGGAAAGCGGTGCCGGTTTTACCTTCAGGAATTTCCACATCTTCCTTAAAGTCAGGAATGGCAACATAACCACTGCCTTTACTGGTAATGGTTATTATTCCTTCTAAGTTTTTTTGTTTTTTCTCCACTTTTCACCCAATTTAACACACAATATTGACGTTGGATAGTTTTAATTGTATTGTCAAAAAAGTTGTTAAATTCCTCGTGACCAACGAGGTGTGCTTTTATGGGAACAGGAATTGCTCACTCCTATTTTAAGTTGAGATCTCTCTGTGAGAGGTGGTAACAATGAAAGCTTTAAATCGTCTTTTTCTTGATTCATATGGGGAAGTTGATGTTTTGACCGGTCCTCGTAAATTGGAGGAATTGGTTTCAGCTTTTATCAATCGTCAACATCTCTATTTCCGGGTGAAATTCAAGTTTCCGCAATTCATGAGTCGGGAGGTGGTAAGAGAAGAAAAAATCCATGTAAACGTGGAAGAGATTGGTTTTCTCAATCCGGTTTCTGGGACCGCTATGAGGGTAATGGGACACCTTCGTGGCTATGTGAACAAAAAGGTTACCGTTGAATATGACTTTGGAGGTGCTATCGGGAAAGTCATATTTCATTAGTGTTCCAATACGGACTCGTTAGCCACGGGTCCGTTTGAAATTTTAATTGACGAAACAGGGGTTTTTTGTTAGATTTTGCCTCTATGTTACGAATCAGATTGCAAAGAGTCGGCCGAAAACACGAACCATCATTTCGTGTTGTTTTGACTGAATCACAAAATTCAACTAAAAGTGGCCGTGTCCAAGAAATACTTGGCACTTATGACCCCCGTTTTGATAATCCTGTTATAAAAGGAGACAGAGTAAAGTATTGGATTTCTATGGGGGCACAACCAACAGACACTGTGCATAACCTTTTGGTCTCTCAAAAAATATTAGAAGGTAAAAAGAAAAATGTTTTACCCAAAAAAAGTCTGCCCCCAAAAGACGGATCAGCACAGGCGGTGAAAGCCAAAGAAGAAAAATCAATCGAAGCCGTAGCAGAGGTTTCGGGTGAAGAAGTCCTCGCCTCGGAAAATACCGAAGAAGTTCTAGTTGCGGAGATTTCTGCTGAAGAAAAAAAGAATTAAATATTTATCTCCGCATACCTTTGACCCCTTTCCCGCACAACATTCCAACATTCTTAAGAATATTGGAATGTTGTGCTATGATGTTTTTGCGACTTTAATAGAAATAAAATAATAAGGAATGATGAAAACATCTAAACAACTGGAAAGGCATCTCAAAGGACTGGCAAATCACACCAGGTTGGATATTTTGTTTTTAGTTTTCAAAGATCCAGAACTAAATGTGGAGAACATCACTGACACTCTGGGGAAAAATTTTAAAACGATTTCTGAACATACCAGACGCCTTGTGCAAGCGGGTCTTTTGGATAAAAGATACAAAGGTCGGAGCGTCATTCATTCCCTGTCCCCGTATGGAAAGAAGTTTGTAAATTTTCTCAAGAATTTCAACTAATTCACAACATTCTGACATTCTTGAGAATGTTGGAATGTTGTGAAGTGCTAATGGGTGGGGGCGGAGTATATGAGTATGTGAGAGGGTTTGACCAGGATTCACTAAATGTTGGATTTTTGGTATATTTTAACTAGTGGTGGGCTGATGTCGCGCCCGCATACATTTAAAATAAAATTAAAGAAAGATTCACGATATGGCAGAACAAGATGTAGCGTTTCTAGAACATGTGGTTAAATCTCTAGTTGATGCGCCGGATGCAGTAAAGATAAATAGAACGGTGGATGAAATGGGGGTACTCCTTACTTTGGATGTTGATCCAAATGATATGGGAAAGGTTATTGGTCGCTCGGGGAATACCGCCAAAGCCATAAGAACACTTCTTCGAGTAGTTGGTATGAAAAATAACGCTCGGGTTAATTTGAAAATTAATGAGCCAGCTGGAAGCACTCGTGGTATGGGGGAGAGTGGGATGCGCGGGGGAATGAGAGGGGGAAGTACGGGTGCATCATCTCGCAGTGTAGATGAAGCAATAGAAGAACTAAAGAATAGTTAAAATAGATAAATTAGCAAAAATGTAAAAGCCGTTTCAGGAGAAACGGCTTTTACATTCGGCACTCTATCACAAGAATTGGTTAATGATTAATTTATAAACAACATTCTAACGTTCTATAGAATGTTAGAATGTTGTTACTAGGTCTTGTCAGTTATGGGTTGTTAGTTGTAAGTTAATACTATGCATTTTCATGTTATTACATTGTTCCCGGAAATTATTAAATCCTATACAAGCGAGTCGATTTTAGCGCGCGCTATAAAGAATAAAAAGATAAAGGTGACTACATATAATCCACGGGATTTTGCTAAAGGGAAATTACAAAAGAAGTGGCCCGATGGAAATGTAACCACTTATGTGGATGATAGACCATATGGTGGGGGTCCTGGAATGGTGCTACGGGCCGAGCCGATAATTGGTGCTATCGATAAGGCATTGGGAAAAAATAAAGGGACGGTTATTCTCACAACACCTGGTGGAAAACAATTTAGTAATACTGATGCAGAAAAATTGAAAAAAGAAAAAAATATTGTAATTGTTTGCGGGAGATATGAGGGGGTAGATTCTAGGGTAATGAAAGTATTAAAAACATGCCTGCCGGCAGGCAGGGCAAAAGAATATTCGGTGGGACCATATGTAGTAACCGGTGGAGAAATCCCAGCTCTCATTATGATTGACGCCATTTCCAGACGCGTCCCTGGCGTATTGAATAAGCAAGAATCATTGGAGGAAAATAGAGTATCAAGTTCAGAAATTTATACTCGTCCTGAAGTTTTGGAATATAAAAAGAGAAAATATAAAGTGCCAGAAGTTTTGCTTTCAGGACACCAAGCTAAAATAGAGGAGTGGAAGAGGAGAGGTAAAAAAAATTAGTTATACACAGGTCAAAAATATGGCACTTGACCACATTACTTTCATGAGTATAATGCCTCTTGACCTTTTGATTGAGTTATTGTTGATGAGGTTTCCATTTATTAGGAGGGATTTTGCATAATATAAGTAACTCAAATCTATAAATATTAATTAATAACCGCCAATCTACTAAAAATAGGGGCGGCTTAGTGTTTTGTTTAGTTTTAACAATAAAAATAAATGAAAAAACAAAAATTCTTTTCGCGTTTTAAAAAACCCCTTACCACTTTGCCAAATTTGGTAGAGCCACAGATTCTTTCATATAAGTGGTTAGTAGAAGAGGGGGTAAAAGAAATTTTTAAAGAATTTTCTCCAATTAAGGACTATTCTGATAAGAAATTTATTTTGGAATTTGTTTCTTTTGAATTGGGTGAACCTAAAGTGGATGAACATTTTGCCAAAGCCAATAAAATGACTTTGGATGTGCCACTTCGGACCATAGTTCGTCTTACCAATAAGACACTTAATACTAAAAAGGAGCAAGAAATATTTATGGTGGATTTTCCTATGATGACAAATCATGGGACTTTTATCATTAATGGGGTGGAGCGTGTCATAGTGCCACAACTTGCGCGTTCTTTTGGGGTTCTTTTTACACATGAAGAAGTGAAAGGGCGCGGCTATTTCGGCGCTAGAGTCATTCCGTCTCGCGGCGCTTGGATTGAATGTGAATCAGACCCAGACGGCGCTATATATGTGCGTGTAGATAGAAAAAGGAAATTTCCTATAACATCATTGCTTCGTGTTTTGGGCGCAGAAACTGATAGTGAAATATTAGCGCTTGCCAAAGGAGATCCAGAATACAAAAAAGTTTTGGAAATTACACTTGGGAAGGACACTGCCAAAACAAAAGAAGATTCCTACATTGAAATTTATAGGCGTATGCGTGATGGGGACCTTGCGACCGCAGAAAACGCTAGAGAATTCGTCAATTCTATTTTTAGTACAGAGCGTTACGACCTTTCTGCCATCGGTCGTTTTCGTTTCAATAAACGTTTTAATTTGGGAACGGAAGATAAATCAATAAACGTTAGAACCCTTACACTTTTCGATGTTTCCATTATTGCAAAACACGTAACTGCTTTAAACAACACTCCAGGGTCACTTCCGGATGATATAGACCACCTTGGCAGTCGTCGCGTTAGATTTGTCGGAGAAATGCTTCAACAAAAAATGCGTATCGGTATGGCGCGTATGAAAAGAAACATACAAGACAGAATGTCCACAATTGACGCCTCGTCCACTATGCCAATTCAATTTATTAATCCAAGACCATTCCAAGCGTCAGTCAAAGAATTTTTCACCACAAATCAACTTTCTCAATTCATGCAACAGGAAAATATTTTGCAGGAAATTGAGCACCTCCGAACTTTTTCAGCTTTGGGCCCAGGTGGTTTAACTCGTGAAAGAGCAGGTTATGAAGTGCGCGACGTGCACCACTCTCACTATGGACGTCTTTGTCCGATACACACTCCAGAAGGGCCAAACATCGGTCTTATTTTGCGTCTTGCAACTTATGGTCGCGTAAATAATTTTGGAATGATTGAAACACCATACGCCAAGGTGGTGAATGGAAAAATAACAGATGAAGTGTCCTACATGAATGCGCTTGAAGAAGAGCAATACAATATTGCTCATGCGGCAACGCCATATAATGAAAAAGGAAATATAACAGTAGAAACAGCAGAAGTCAGAAAAAATGGTGAACCTCTTTTTGTTGCCAAAAAAGATGTGCAATATATTGACGTTGCCACCAACCAGGCCTTTTCAATCGCAACCTCGATGATTCCTTTTTTGGAACACGATGATGCCAATCGCGCGCTGATGGGTTCCAATATGCAAAAACAATCAACACCCTGCATTATTCCGGAAGCGCCACTTGTTTCAACGGGGATTGAGGAGGATGCCGCTCGTGACACTGGCCGTATAATCTTGGCTAAAGAAGACGGAGAAATTATCGGAGTTGATGCTAGAAAAGTTGTAATTCAAAGTAAAAAAGGAAGGAATGAATATCCGCTAGTTAATTTTGTGAGAACAAACGGCTTTACGATTTTCCACCAAAGACCAGTCGTTTCTTTAGGACAAAAAGTGAAAAGAGGCGACTTATTGGCAGACACTTCCACATCGGTAGATGGTCAATTGTCGCTTGGACAAAATGTTTTGGTCGCTTTTATGAGCTGGTCTGGGTCAAATTATGAAGATGCTATTATTATTTCCGAGCGTTTAGTAAAAGAAAGCAAGTTTACTTCAATCCACATTGAAGAATTTGAAGTGTCTGTCCGCGATACAAAACTTGGACCAGAAATAACCACTCACGACATACCAAATGTTAGTGAATTAAAATTAAGAAATCTTGATGAAGACGGAATAATTAGAATTGGAGCGGAGGTTAGACCGGGAGATATTTTGGTTGGGAAAATTACTCCCAAAGGAGAAACGCAATTAACACCCGAAGAAAGATTGCTGCGCTCGATTTTTGGCGATAAAGCGCGCGATGTAAAAGACACTTCACTACGAATGGAAAATGGAAAACGCGGAAGGATTGTTGGCGTAAAAGTATTTTCTCGTGAACGCGGAGATGTTTTGGAATCCGGAATCTTAAAAAAAGTTTATATAGAAGTTGCCCAATTACGTAATATTTCTGTCGGCGACAAACTTGCGGGACGTCACGGAAACAAAGGCGTTATTTCAAGAATTTTGCCAGTAGAGGACATGCCGTATAGAGAAGACGGAACGCCAATTGATGTTATATTGACTCCACTTGGTGTTCCAAGTCGTATGAATTTGGGACAAATATTGGAAATGCATTTAGGATTAGCCGCAAACACTCTGGGTTATCAAGCGGTGGTGCCACCATTTATGGGCGCTACAGCAGATGAAATAAGAAGTGAGTTAAAAGAAGCTGGTTTTCCGGAAGATGGAAAAGTAAATTTGTATGACGGAAGAACTGGGGAAGGATTTGATAAACCGATAGCGATTGGCTATATGTATATTTTGAAACTGCATCACATGGTGGAAGACAAGATTCACATGCGCTCTATAGGTCCATACTCTCTAATCACCCAACAGCCACTTGGCGGGAAAGCGCAAAACGGCGGTCAGCGTTTTGGAGAAATGGAGGTCTGGGCCTTGCTTGGATATGGCGCCGCTCACACCTTACGTGAAGTTTTGACTATTAAATCAGACGATATAGTCGGTCGTTCTGCCGCGTTTGACGCAATTGTTAAAGGAGTGCGCATTAGAGATTTGAATGTTCCGGCATCATTCAATGTTCTTCTTAATAATTTAAGAGGACTTGCCTTAAATGTTGATTTGGTTAGCAAGAAAGGAGATCAAAACGAAGAAAAATAAAAAATATGATACAACAAAAACAACAAACGGCAGGAAGATTTGACCTCATCAAGATTACCTTGGCGTCTCCTGAACAAATAGAGAAGTGGTCTCATGGGGAAATTACCAAACCAGAAACCATAAATTACAGAACGCAAAGACCAGAAAAGGCGGGACTTTTTGACGAGAAAATTTTTGGTCCAGAAAGGGATTACGAATGTTATTGCGGTAAATATCGTGGCATTCGCTACAAAGGTATTATTTGTGAAAAATGTGGAGTGGAATTGACTCGTTCAATAGTAAGACGTGAGCGTATGGGTCATATTGAACTTGCAACTCCTGTTGCCCACGTTTGGTTTTTGCGTGGAGTGCCGAGTCGTATCTCCTTACTTTTGGGAATTCCAGCTAGCGAAATTGAAAAAGTGGTTTATTTTGCCGGATACATCATTACCAAAGTAATTAATGATGAGAAAGCAAAAGTTCTTCAGGATTTGGACGCAGAATATAAATCAAAGATGAAGCTCTTGAAGGATGAAAAATCCAAAGAAAAAGTAAAAGAATTACTACTTGCCACAAAAAAAGATATTGACGCAATTGCTATTGGCAAAGTACTTGATGAAGTAACTTATCACAGATATTCATTACGTTATGGCACTATCTTTGAAGCGACAATTGGAGCTGAAGCCATATTCAATATTTTTAAATCTTTGAATCTTGAAAAATTAAAAGTTGAATTAGAAGAATTATTGGAAAAAGTGGGGTCGGTTGATAGGGAAAAAATGCAAAAACGTCTCAGTTTGGTGCGTTCAATGATTAAATCGGGCACTCGTCCAGAATGGATGTTTTTGACCAAACTACCCGTTATACCGCCGGCATTACGTCCCATGGTTGCGCTAGAAGGAGGACGTCACGCTTCATCTGATTTAAACGACCTCTATCGTCGCGTCATAAATCGTAATAATCGTCTTAGAAAACTTAAAGAAATAAAGGCACCGGATGTTATTTTGCGTAACGAAAAACGTATTTTACAAGAAGCGGTTGATGCCTTGATTGATAACTCTATAAAACACGGCACCTCTTCAGGTGGTGCGATTTCTGCCGCACAGAGACGCCCACTAAAATCTTTAGCGGATAATCTCAAAACTAAACAAGGGTTATTCCGTCAAAATCTTTTAGGTAAGCGTGTGGACTACTCTGGTCGCTCTGTTATTGTGGTTGGTCCAGAATTGAAATTGCATCAATGTGGATTGCCAAAGCATATGGCTCTAGAATTATTCCGTCCCTTTGTTATTGCTGGTTTATTAAAAAAAGAACTTGCTTTCAATATTCGTGGCGCTAACCGTTTGATTGATGAAGGAATTTCTGAAGTGTGGGCTATTCTTGAAGAAGTTATTAAAGATAAATATGTGCTTTTGAATCGCGCCCCAACTCTTCACCGCCTAAGTATTCAGGCCTTTCGCCCAACTTTAATTGAAGGAAATGCTATACAGGTACATCCACTCGTTTGTACTGCCTTCAACGCCGACTTTGATGGTGACCAAATGGCGGTACACGTGCCCCTTACTGAAGAAGCGCAAGCGGAAGCGCGCGAATTCATGTCAGCCGATAAAAATATTCTGAAACCAGGCAACGGTAATGTTATCGTTTCCATCGATAAACTGGACATGGTTTTGGGTTGTTATTGGATGACCAAAATTATGGAAGGTGAAAAAGGAGAAGGTAAAATTTTCCCAAATCCAAATAATGCTATTACCGCTTCAGATTTTGGAGAAGTTTATTACCGCGCCAAAATAAAAGTTTTACCAACAGATACGACCAAGTACGCTCAATTTAAAGGAGAAGTATTTGAAACTACAGTTGGAAGATTACTTTTCAATTCGACCTTACCGTCAGATTATCCATTCATTAATAGAGAGATTGACAGAAAGACCATGGCCACTCTTGTTGATGATTTGCTTGAGCGTTATGGAGTGCCCGGCATTGCTCCGATTTTGGACAAAATAAAAATGTTTGGTTTTAAGTATGTTACCAAATCCGGCATTACTTGGTCACTTGATGACGTTAGAATTCCTAAAGAGAAAGACAGAATTGTCGCCGAAGCTAAAAAGAAATCCGACGAAATATTGAATGAATACAATGAAGGGTTGCTTTCCGAAGAAGAGAAAACTCGTCAAAATATAGAAATTTGGCATTCTGCCAAAAATGAAGTGGAAAAAGCAACACCCGATGCGTTAGAAAAGCATGGCTCCGTTTATGATATGTTGAAATCCGGCGCCCGTGGTTCTACTGGAAACTTGGTGCAAATGGCAGGAATGAAGGGTCTTATTCAAAATACAGCCGGAGAAACTATAGAATTTCCAATCATTTCTTGTTACAAAGAAGGACTAACTCCCATAGAATACTTTATTACTACTCACGGCGCTCGCAAGGGTCTATCCGATACGGCTCTAAACACGGCTAAAGCGGGTTATTTAACACGCAGATTGTTTGATGTGGCTCAAGACGTGGTTGTGGTTGAGGATGATTGTGGAGCTAAAGAGGGAATAATAATCGCCAAGAAAAGCGCTTCCGGTATTGAAATTCCACTCGCTAAAAATATAAAAGGACGCGTTCTTTCAGAAGATCTAGAAAGTGGCAGTAAAATTCTTTTTAAAAAGAATCACATAATGAATCATCATGACGCTGAAGAAATAGAAAAGAAAGGAATTGAAGAAGTGCACGTTCGTTCTCCCGTAACATGCAAAAGCCATGGTGGAATTTGCGCTATGTGCTACGGCTCTGATTTAGCCACAATGAAAAAGATTGCGCTTGGGGAAGCGGTTGGAACTATAGCCGCTCAAGCCATAGGGGAACCAGGAACCCAACTTACCATGCGTACATTTCACGCCGGTGGAACAGCTTCTGTTGGTGGCGACATTACCCAAGGATTGCCTCGTGTCGAAGAAGTTTTTGAGCGTCGTGTACCAAAGAACCCAGCCATAGTAGCAACCGCTGATGGGGAAGTTATTGAAATAAGAAATGAAGCCAAAGAAAAAATAATTGTTGTAATGCCTGATGTTGAAAGTCGAAAAGGCAAAGGTAAAGAAGCCGTAGAATACGAAGCTCACTTGCGTCGTGTGCCACTCATTTCTGTCGGTTCAAAAATTAAAAAAGGAGACCTTTTGACAGACGGTTCGGCTGATATAGAAGAATTGTTCAAATACGGCGGTCGCGAAAGAGCCGAAGAATATATAATTCACGAAATCACCAAAATCTATGAATTACAGGGAGCTTCAATTTCCAGAAAACATATAGAGGTTATTATTCGTCAAATGTTTAGTCGTCGTAAAATTAAAGTGAAAGGAGACGCTCTATTTTCTGTGGGAGATATCGTTTCCGATTCTTCTCTTTCTATAGAGAACGCCCGTGTTAAAAAGAATGACGGCGAAGAAGCCAAAGCGGATAGTTTGGTTATGGGTATTCAAGAAGTTTCATTGACTCGCGAGAGCTTCCTTTCTGCCGCTTCCTTCCAACACACCACAAAGATTCTAATCGGAGCCGCCGTAAAAGGAAGCGTGGACAATCTTATAGGATTAAAAGAAAATGTGATTATCGGACGTCTTATCCCAGCTGGCTCTGGATTCAAAGGTTCTCCTAAAGAATCTATGGTCAAAAGGGTGGCAGAAGAAGCAGAAAGAAAAATAATTTCTGAAACAGAAAACGAAGTTATTTAAAAATCAAAACTGATAGATTAAAAACTTAGGGCAAAGAATTAGTCGCGCTTTGTTAGAAGTTTAGTGTTATTGGTTAAAGTTTCTATTGATGGCCACTCCAGTAGAGCAAATCAAAGACAGATTAAGTATTCAAGATATAATAGGCGGTTATTTAAAGTTGCAAAAAGCGGGAATTAATTATAAAGCCAATTGCCCCTTTCACTCCGAAAAGACGCCATCCTTCTTCGTTTCTCCTTCTCGCAACACATTCTATTGCTTTGGTTGTGGGGCTAAAGGGGATATTTTTGAATTTGTTCAGCGTTTTGAGGGACTTGATTTTCAAGGGGCTCTTCGTCTTTTGGCGCAAAGAGCCAATGTTTCACTTTCAACTTCTACTTATCAAAAAGGAGGAAAGGATGAAAAAGAAGAATTATACAAAATAATGGAAGAGACCTGCGCTTTTTATGAAGCACAATTGCAAAAAAGAGAAGACGCCCAAAAATATCTTAGAGAAAGAGGGTTAGAAGAAAAAATAATTAAAAACTTTAGAATAGGATTTTCTCCACCAGAATGGCGCTCGGCATCACTATGTTTAATTGAAAAAGGTTTTAAAGAAAAAGATATTGAAAAAGCCGGATTAACAAAGGCGGGAAACAAAAGTAATTATGACCGTTTTCGAGGACGCATCATGTTTCCCATAATGGACCCTTCAGGCAGAGTCATAGCTTTTTCTGGACGTGTTTTTGACAAAACCCTTGAAGGCGAGGGGAGTGACATGGCTAAATATGTGAATAGCCCGGAGACACCTCTCTATCACAAATCCAGGATACTTTATGGTTTTGATAAAGCAAAAGAAGGTTTCCGACGCTTCACTTACGCCATAGTTGTTGAGGGGCAAATGGATTTATTGATGAATCATCAAGCGGGGTTCATTAATGCGGTAGCGCTTTCTGGGACGGCTTTAGCAGAAGAACAATTGATTTTAATTAAACGTTTTACGGATAAATTATTGCTGTCTCTTGATGCTGATGTTGCTGGAATCTCGGCTTCTGGTAAAAGTGCCGCCATTGCCCTTAAAAAAGGTTTTGACGTTAAAGTGGCTCATTTAAAAGGTGGTAAAGACCCAGCCGATATTATAAAAGAAAATCCAGCACAGTGGAAAGAAATAATAAAAAAAGCAAAGCACGTGATTCAATTTTATTTAGATGTTCTTTCCGAGAGGGTTCCTGATAATAGAAAATTCAGAATGGAAGTTTCAAAACAAGTTTTACCCTTCGTTTCCCTTATACAAAATGCAATTGACAAAGCTCATTTTATAGATTTGGTAGCCAAACGCCTTTCCGTTCCGGTGGGAGCGGTTGAAGAAGAGCTTTCCAAAATTCCTGAAAACCCATTAAATGAAGGTGTCTATTCGCAATCTTCAGATAACAATAAAAAAGAGGAAAAACGTTCGCGTAAAGAAACAATCATTTTCAACATAATAGGACACTTGAATCACCTCAATTTATCGCTTGAAGCCAAAGATAAAAGTTTGGCGCAATTAAAAAATATTATTGGAGAAGAAAATGTTTTTCAAAGATTAAAAGATAAGGAGTATGTCTCGGAAACAGCTTTTGTGACAGAGGTGGAAGCAATCTTACATCAACCGGAAAAAACTTTGAAAGAACTTTTAACCCAATTATTATTGGAAGACAAAAAGGAAAAGGCAGAAATTATCAAAAAAGAAATGAGTCGTATGGGAGAGGCAGACGTTAATTACAGAGAATTGGCAAAACAGTATCAAGATATTAGTCGAGAAATATCTGAACTTCAAGAAAAATCAAAATTGAACAACTTTTAAATTAATCATTTTAATAGTAAGATTCCCCAATTATGGTAAAGAAGTCCAAAAAAAAGAAAAGCAAGAAAATCCGCCACAAGAAGACAGGAAAACGTAAAGGCAGGGCTCTGTATAAAAAAATAAAAACCGCCAATTTAAAAAAACACAGATCTAAAAAAACAAAAAAAAGCCCCAAAATAAAAGCGCAAAAAGTCAAAGTTGTTAAACTTTCCAAAAAAGAGCTTGAGTTTAAAAAGAAATCAGATGTCTTGATAGCAAAAGGGCGTGAACGTGGCTTTGTCACTTATGATGAAATTTTGAAACAATTTCCAACGATTGAAGAAGACATTTCTTTCTTGGAAGGTCTTTATGAAAAATTTCAAACGGCTGGTATCGATGTTTTAGAAGGTGGGGGGATGCTTTCCTTGGACCCTGTAGTTGAGGAAAAAAGATACGGATATAAAGGAATGGGCTCCTCTGAAAATTATGATTCCATTCAAATGTATCTTAAAGAAATAGGACAATATTCTTTACTTAACGCGGCTGAAGAGAGAGACCTTGCTAAGAGAATTATTGAAGAAGACAGCGAAGCCAAAAATCTTTTGGCAAGAGCCAATCTTCGTTTGGTAGTTTCAATTGCTAAAAAGTATGTGGGCAGAAGTCCAGATTTGACGCTTTTAGATTTAATTCAAGAAGGGAATCTCGGACTTTTTAAAGCGGTAGATAAATTTGACCACACCAAGGGTTTCAAGTTTTCAACTTATGCGACTTGGTGGATTCGCCAAGCTATAACACGCGCTTTGGCTGACCAATCTCGCACTATACGTATTCCGGTCCACATGGTGGAAACTATAGCCAAGTACAAACAGGTGGTGCGCCGTCTGTCGCAAGACCTGGGCAGGGACCCGTTGCCAGAAGAAATTTCTGTTGAAATGGGGGTTGAGATTGATAAGGTTTATACAATTGAGCAAATTAATCAAGACACAGTTTCTCTTGAGGCACCAGTTGGTTCGGATGAAGAAGACAAATCAATGCTTGGGGATTTTATAGCTGATGATAAAATAATTTCTCCAGACCAAGAGACTTCGCAAAGAATTCTTGCCGACCAAGTCAAACAAATATTGGGAGACCTGACTCCCAAAGAAAGGAAAATTCTTGAAATGAGAAACGGTCTTATGGATGGAATCACTCACACTTTGGAAGAAGTGGGGAAGGAGTTTGGTGTTACTCGTGAGCGTATTCGTCAAATTGAAGCCAAAGCTCATCAGAAAATAAGGGAGCATAATAAATCAAATAGATTGCAGAATTACTAACCCGCCAAAACTTTTTCTAAAAGTTTCAGGCGGGTAAAAAAGAAAAAAGCCCGCGCGAACGCGGGCCTCTTCGAGCTGGCTTCAATCGTTAGACCCCAAGCCCCGTTTCTCTGGCAATTTTGTCGGGTTGAGGGATGTTGCGATTGGACTCTCGGGCATTTTTCTCCCGTTCAAAATCCCTGCGCAACTGTATCTCGAGGTCATCATCACTTGGCCAGTAATTCCGCCAAAGATACACGGTTAAAGCGAGAAAAATTACGACCGAGAACAGCAATACGACATGTGTGGGTATACCCTCCCCAATTGCGGAAAGGGCAACAAGCACAATCTCAATAAGCTCGTTTTGTTGCATGACATCACCTCCCGGTTAGAATATGGATAGAACTTTCCCAACCCCTATTATCTCACTTCTAATATATTCTGTCAATGTGTATAATTTTACATGATACAATTTCCTTATGAAAAAGCGTTACCCAATCAAGCACTGGAGTCATTCTTCTTTAGTTTCTTTTTTGCGTAACCCTCTTGCTTGGTATAAAAGATACGTTGAAGAGGTTTATGATACTCCCACAACTCCCGCGGGAGTTGTGGGGCGCGCAGGTCACTTGGCGCTTGAGAATTTTTATTTAGGTGAGAGCAAGGATGAATCTATAAAAAAAGGACTAGAGTATTTACAAGGAGTCCCTGAATTTGAAATAAATTTCGGTAAAATAAATAAAAAAGATATAAAAACGAAGCGTCTTAAAATGGAAAGGGATTATCTGCAAGCCATTTCTTTTTATTTAGATAAAGCGCCACGGCACAAGGTTGTTGGCGTTGAATTTAAGGGACTAGCTCACGTTGAAGGTTTACCGCTTCCACTAAAAGCGGTAAGTGATCTTGTGGTTGAATCAAAGATTGATAAAAGGGGGATAGATATAGTTGATCATAAGTTTGTTGCATCATTTAGTCCCAAAGGATCATATGGAGAAATAAAAACAATTTTTTCTCTTCAAGCCATATTTAATTATTACACTGTGTTAGAAAATTACAAAAGACCGGTTAAACGTTTTATTATTTATGAATGTAAAAAAACAAGAAATATTGACGGCTCATCACAATTGCGTCGTTACGTTATAAATTTTGCCGACTGCAAGGATGATTTTCGCGTTTTTCACAAACTTATAAAAGACGCAAGCTTAGAAATTTCTCGGAAGCGTCTTTATTTGCCAAATCCAACCGATATGTTTGAGGGAGAAAATTCTTTTGACATTTACAGAATGGGACTAGTGGAAGGAGAGTAGAAAATAACACAATATTGAATAAACAAAAAAACCCAGCCGCGAAACCTGGGTTTTTACCGCCTTGTCGGTAGGCGCTTATTTCACGTTAAAGACCGCTTCGGCGAGACCTCTGTTTCCGACAAAAACACGAAAAGGAACATGTCCTTTGGGTATATCCTCGAACCTGACAACATCCTCGGCCTTTTGTCCCGGTCTCAACTCCCAAACCGATTGTCTCCCTACTTCTTTTATTTTCGGTTTTGTTTGAAAGACAATCAGGGTCGTTGGCAGAGAAACATTTTCGCTGAAGTTGGTAATACGGATGTTTGCGGCGGCCACTTTTTTCTCCGGTACATACTGGCTTACATAGAATTTTCCATCGACATCACAGTAGCCAGTAGTTATTTCAACGTGCAGGCGTTCCGTAGCCACCATCATCTGTGTCTGACTCCTCACCTTTTCCCCGTAGGAAGTAAGAAGTAAGAGTAGTGTAGCTATCCACGAGTATTCGTATTCTCACGAGATGGCTCCTTGGTGATTTTCAGTTGTTTGGGGTTGTGTGTCGGTAGGTTCTGACTGTTCGGAATTATGCCGAAATACCAAAAAAAAGCAAATGAGAAATACCAATTTTCCTTGCCATTTTTTCTATTTTCCTTTCAAAAGCCCATCAACTATTGACTTTAAGGCAATGTAGGGGATAGCGCCCTCTACTGGATAAGTTTCGCCGCTCTTAGAGACGATAATGCTATAAGGCGTGCCTTGGGCGCCAGCTAAGGAGGCGTCGGCGATACTCTGATTGATTTTTTCAGTAAATTCACCGCTGGAAAGACATCTTTCAAATTCGGCGCGGTTGAGACCAATTTGCGTGGCAATTTCCGGAAGTTTGGCGAGGTCCAATCCGTCATTTGATGGGGTTATTTCAAAAATGGCATTTACATAATCCCAGAACTTTGACTTACCGCCGATCTTGGCGGCGCATTCGGTCGCTTCGGCCTCTTTTTTGGCTTTGCTGTGCAATTGTTCAATTGGCATATGGCGATATACCCAAGCCACTTTTCCGTCCTTGCCGTATTCATTTATGAGTTGGAGCATGGTCTGATGGAAGTTTTTACAGAAAGGACATTCGGTATCAGAAAATTCTATTACCACAAGTTCCGCGTCAGGGTTTCCTAAGATATGGTCATCAGCAGAAACTGGTTTCAAAGTTGTTTTTTTATTTTCCACTTTGAATTGATTATCCACCACCTGATTAGGGACTCCGCCTTTGAAATAAACAGCCCCAGCTATTAATATTCCGGCTATTATAATAGCGACTGGCATTGTCAAGATACTCTTTGTTGTTTGTGTATTTTCTTCCATATTTTTTACCCCGTTAGATAATTAGTTTGATTAGTTTGTGATTGTAACAAATCTTTGTTGCGTTATCAAATCTAATATACTCACTCCACTTCTATTTTGAAGAAAATATCTAATGGGGTGAATTTATTATTTTTTACTATTGTAATAGCAAACATAACAAAGCGCAATTTTTCTGCTAATATATTGCATTATGGTAAGTTATTACGCTTTGGGCGCCGTTGTCTTGGTTTCCGCCGTTTCTCTCTTGGGGGTTATGGTGCTTTTTGTTAGAGAGAATATTTTACACAAAGCCGTTTTTTTTATGGTCAGCATTTCGGCTGGAGCTCTTTTTGCCGATGCTTTTTTCCATCTTATACCAGAGAGTTTTAGTGCTTTGCCGACTCAAAGTTTAACTCCAACTTTAGTTCTTCTGGGCATAATAGTTTTCTTTTCTTTAGAAAAATTCTTGCATTGGCATCACCATCACACCGAAAGTGAAGAAGAAGAAAAAAAAGATGTGAAGATACACCCAGTTGGGCCAATGGTGATTGTTTCTGATGTGGTCCACAATTTTATAGATGGAGTAATAATTGCGGCGAGTTTTATGGCAAGTTTTCCTTTAGGAATTGCGACTACAATTGCGGTTATGTTGCACGAAATTCCTCACGAAATAGGTAATGTAGCACTTTTAATTCACGCTGGTTTCACTAAGAAGCGCGCAGTTGTACTGAATTGTCTTTCAGCCATTGCTTCAATTTTGGGGGCGCTGCTACTTATAGTTATAGGAAAAAATATAGAAGTGATTTCTTATTATCTCTTACCTTTTGCTGCTGGCGGTTTTATTTACATAGCTGGTTCTGATTTGGTGCCGGAATTACATAAAGACGTTGGTTTAAAAAAGGCGCTACTGCAACTTTTAGGAATAATGATCGGTATTTTATTAATAGCAGGACTTTTGTTTCTGGAATAAAAAATATAATGACTTATTTTGAAGGTTTAGTATTGGGCCTTGTGCAAGGCGTAACAGAATTTTTGCCAATCTCCTCTTCTGGGCATCTAATAATAGTTCGTAAATTTTTTAATTTCTCCGAAAATTACGGTCTTGCGATTGATGCTGTTTTACAGCTTGCAACCGTTATTGCTATAGGAATTTATTTTAGAAATGAACTTTGGCAAATAATAAAAAGCTTTTTTACTTTTTTATCTGGCGGAGTAGTGGATGAGAAAAATAAAATTCTTCTTTGGGCTATTATTTTGGGTACTATACCTGCGGTGATAGCCGGTCTTTTACTAGAAAGTGATATGGAAGGTATATTTCGTGACGTCAGATTAGTTGTTGTAACCTTAGTCTTGGGGAGCATTCTTTTTGTTGTTGCAGAGAAATTTGCTAAACAAAATGAAAATTTAACAGTCAAAAAGGGGGTTTGGATTGGATTTTTTCAATGCTTGGCCCTAATTCCAGGCATTTCTCGCTCAGGGGCTACTATCTCTGGTGGACTACTTCTTGGTTTAAAAAGGGAAGAAGCCGCCCGTTTCAGCTTTATCTTGGCTTTCCCCATAATCTTTGGTTCTGGTCTTTTGAAATTTTTTGAATTGTCTGAACTAAATTTATTACAAGTTTTCGGTTTACCTCTACTTTTTAGTTCAGTTACAGCTTTTGTTTCAGGGTACTTCGCTATACATTTTCTTATTAAATTTTTGAAAAATCATTCGTTATATATTTTTGTTTGGTATCGTTTAGCTTTAGCGGCTTTTCTCCTTATATATTTCTTGAATTAAAAAGGCAAAGAGAAAGTCATAGAACCATCTTCTTTTTTATTCCAAGTTGAAGTATCAAGTTTGATATCAAATATTTTTCCCGCCTCTTTGAATTTGAGATGTTGATGTTGCAGGGCATAGTCATATATTTCCTTGGTTATTTTCACATCTTCTAGGCAATATTTGCGAAGTGAATCAAGATTTCCTTCCTGATACCATTTTACCGCCTGTATGCCGCTAGCAATTTTTTTTCTGCCGAGTGTTCCTTCGGCTACTTGATCAAGGGAAACACGCCTATTGAGCGAATCTTTTATTTCTTTTAATAAATCCAAACTCTTTATATGAGTTAAGTCCCCATTGTAATATTTATTGAGCAGGGGAATATCAAAGTGATCAGAGTTATAACCGATTAACATCTCGGTTTTTTCTATGAAAGGCCAAAGTTTATGGAGTTCATCTTCTAAAAATGAATAATATTCATCGCTTTGGGAATCATAAATACAAATAATAGATAAATCTAATTGTTCAGGAATAAATGAACCGCCGGAAATATATGAATTTTTTGTTTCAATATCAAAAACGATGTAATCCATGAGAATAGCTTTTGGCCTCTAGCTTCTAGCTTTTTTAATTAGTTCAACTAATTCCGACACATTCCCTTTGTTTTCCTCACCTGCTGCGAGATTTTTTAGGGTGAATGTGTTTGTTTTCATTTCGTTTTCTCCTATTACCATAATGTAAGGGATCTTAGATTTATCGGCAGATTTTATTTGGTCTCCAATTTTTCTTCCGCTCCAATCGATTGAAGTATTTATACCACTTTCTCTAAGCAACTTTGCACTTTCATTTACAAATTCTGGAGAAACACCTTGCATAAGGCAAAGTGAAACTTTGGTAGTGGATTCAAGTTTTGGTAAAAGTTTATGCGTTTCTAGAAAATTACGAACTGTTACATCTCCCATACCAAAACCAACAGCGGGAATTTTTTCTTCATCAAATATGTCTAAAAGTTCATCGTAACGCCCACCGCCGAACAAGGAACGTTTATTTTCTCCGCTTGTATCAAACACTTCAAAAATAGTACCGGTATAGTAATCAAATCCTCGAGTGAGGGCTAGGTCATGGACAATGTTTCTTATACCTTTTTGATCCGATGTATTTAAAAGGTTACTTATGTCCGCTACTGCCTCGACTTGTTCGTTGGAAGGGATGTCTGAAGGATCAATTTTATAATCATCTGGAAGTATTCCGCCTTCGGGTTTTGGAGCAAGGTAGCCTAGAATCTTCTTAGCGTGTTCGGGTACAATTTCAGATAATCTTTTCTCGAACTCTTTTTTATCGATTTTATCTTTTTTGTCAATAAGACGAGTTATATTCTTACTTGTTTCCGCGCCTATATGTAATTTTTTAAAAAAAGATTGTAGATATTTTCTATTATTGATTCTAATTTCAAAATCTTCATCTTTGGCACCAAATGCTTTCATAATATTATAAGCGATAGAAATAATTTCAATATCCGCCTCAATTCCTTTGATTCCAAATAAATCAACATTAAGTTGATAGTGTTCGCGAAGGCGCCCACGCTGGGGTTGTTCATAGCGGAAAATATTGGGAATTGAATACCAGCGTAGAGGAAAGGGAAGTTCACGGCGACGCGCCGCAATCATCCTAGCCACAGTCGGTGTCATCTCTGGACGTAAAGTAACTTTCCTGCCACCCCTGTCTTCAAAGGTATAAGTTTGTTCATTAACAATTTCTTCTCCGGTCTTAGCAGTGTAAAGTTCGGCTGGTTCAAGGGGCGAGGCGCCATATTCAACATAGCCGTAGGACTCACAAACTCTTCGCATTTTTTCAAAAAGCCATTTTTGAAAAGCCATTTCTTCTGGATAGAAATCACGAGTGCCTTTATATGGTTCGCGAGATAGTTTTGGGGAATCTTTTGACATCCCAGTTAGAAAGTTGCTCGCGATAGTTTTTGCGAGTGACTTTGAATTAGATTTTTAATTTGACCTTTTATCATATATTTTTTACCACTTTCTGTCGTAGCAACTTCTAACGGGACAGGTTTGACCATTCTAGCAGATTTTATTGATATTTTTTAGGGTTTTGTTACTGGCACCCCTATCCCAACAGTAAGTAAAAAATATAGAACTCGAACTATTGACAAAAAGGTATATATATGAAATAAATATCTTTTTACTTCGCTGGAAATTTAAGATAATTTATGTAGTATTATAAGAATATGAATACAGTAAAAAGTGGACAATATCGTTGGTTAGTTTTTAAAGAAGATGACTCTTGGATTGGGGTGGTCTTAGAATTTAATATTGTTATAACAGGAGAAGACCCAAAACTTGTCCAATTTGAGTTGCATGAAGCGGCTTTAGGTTATATAGAATCAACGGCTAAAATGACCAAAGGTTTTAGGCAAGAACAAGTCAATAATTTATTGAATCAAAAAACAGAAAAAGAATATGAAATTAGGTGGACTACAGCTATGCAAAGACGCTCAATAAAAAAAACCGCTGATAAAATACCGTCTCCATTTTATAGTGCGGGAGTATCTCCTATTGTTGTGTAGTTTCCTTAAATGTCTAGAAGAAAATCAAATTGGACTTTTAAAGAAGTGGTCAGTTTCCTTAAGGAAAACGGATTTACTTTGCATCATACTAGAGGCAGTCATCACTACTTTAAAGGATTTAAAGGTGGGAGAATAAGAACTACTCATATTCAGTACCACGGCTCATCTTCTATACACCCAAAAACCCTAAGTTCAGTCATTCAGCAATCAGGAATTTCTGAGGAAGAATGGCTGAATAAATAAACCAAATACCTAACCGCCCATAAAGCGGTTACTTGTTTTTTTATATTACCTATTGAGACGTGATGCAATAGTTTGGAGATTACTATTTATATTGCGTAAATTTATATTCATACTACGAAGTTCATTCACAGCTTGATTAAGATTTTCTTCCATATATTTATGGTCATTTAATAATAAGTAGATTCTATTCCTAGCAACACAAGTGTCAACACATTTCTCTCGAACCAGACAACGTAAATTTATTCTACTTACCCCTAGGGGAGGGGTGCCTTGTTACCGTAGTTTTAGCCCGTTAGATAAATTTTTGAAACTATCTAACGGGGTTTACAAATGAAGTTAAATATGGTAGGCTGGGGGGTAAGGGTATTTTGAGGTTTTGGAGAGGAAGTTAGTCAAAAGCTAGCCATCACTCGTTTCTCATTAGTCGGTCCCTGTATTAAAAAGTTATTTAAAAAGCGATGGCAAAGAAATTGTATGTCGGTGGATTGCCTTACAAGGCAACCGTTGACGAAATCAAATCTTTCTTTGGGCAATATGGCGCAGTCGAAGATGTAGCGATCATAACTGATCGTATGACTGGCCGTTCTCGTGGTTTTGGTTTTGTTACCATGACTAACGATGATGAAGCTCTGAAAGCAGTTGAGGCTACAAACGGCGCTGACTTTGGCGGAAGGAAACTTTTGGTCAATGAAGCTCGTCCTCAGGAACCAAGAAATTAATTTTTCTTAAAATTTAAACAAAAAACACCCCACAAGGTAATCCCTCGGGGGTGTTTTTTGTTTTTTACTTTTGAAGTATAATAGCTCTTGAGTATGGCTCATCCTGATCAAAATAAAAAATTTAACGTGGAGGTTGGTAGTGACGGAATTATCAATCTGTCTTTAGGTGGCAATCTTGAAGGTATCAATTTGATAGCCCTTGAAAAATGGATTGAGGAGGTTCATAAAGCTATAGAAGACAGATATCAAAATACATATGTCCCAGTTAAAGTTCTCATAGACGTTACGGCAGTTACGGGATATGCCCCAGAAGCGGTAACCTTGCTCACCAATTTACTTGTGGCAGATAAAAATTATGTTTACAGGTCTGCTACTTTTGGAGCAACGGAATATATTTTGATGGCGCAAGACATGTTGGCATCTCTTTCTGGTAGAAATAATTTCCGTTCATTTAAAACAAAGGAAGAGGCCAAAGCTTGGGTTTCAAGTACTACCACCTAAATTTCCTACTGATTTTAAGTTATTTTCCCCACGCTAAAAACCAAACAGCGACAATTGCAGCCGTTTCTGCTCGTAAGATGTTTCCTCCCAGAGAAAAAGATTTGCTTCCAAATTTTTTCGTTTCCTCAACTTCTAGTCAATATCTATATGAATGAATTTGACCAATTCATTAAACATAAATTAAAGATTAAATATTACATAAGATACGCTGGTGATTTTGTGATATTTTCAAACAGTAAAATACGTCCTTTAGAAAACATACGATATATCGTATGTTTTCTAAAGGAGGAACTTTCTCTTCTGTTACACTCTGAAAAAGTTTTTATTAAAACACTTTTTTCAGGAGTTGATTTTCTGGGTTGGATACATTTTCCGGCACATAGAGTATTAAGGACTGCGACTAAGAAAAGAATGTTAAGGGCAATGAATGGCAAGGCAAGTCGAGAAACAGTAGTTTCTTATTTGGGTATGTTGAAACGTGGAAATACAAAAAAGATACAAGAAAAATTATGGAACTACTATAAGCTGTAATTAAAAATAAAAAGCTATATAATTACAAGCATTACTTGTCCCGTTAGAAATCACACGGTTATGTTATATATAAGATTACGAAATAAATTACAAATGTTGTTTAAGGATAATTATCAGCTAAGCCATGGAAGCTTGATAATACAAGCTTACTATTTCTAACTGGGATGGACACGGGAAAAGTTTTTGGAAAAAGCGCTCTAGTGTACTCTCTCCTACTTTTTATAGTGGGGGCTCTACTTTCTTTTCTAGTTCACTTTGACAATAAAATAAATCAAATCCTTCCGTTTTTACCGTCTTGGGGTGTCTTGGCATTTTCTATAATTACCTTTCTTATTTTAGCCGTTATTTTTTGGACACGCGAGAGACGTTTTGAGGTCTTAAAATATGAGTTTGTTAATATTGTGACTCATAAATTTAGAACTCCCTTAACTTATATAACTTGGTCTATTGAAAATCTTAAGAAAAATCAAACGCCCGATGAGAGAAATGAATCAATAAGGCAAATTGAAGCCGCTTCTTCTCGTCTTACAGAATTGACAGATATTCTAATTGATTTGGTCAGAATTGATGAGGGGTACTCCTATGTCTTCAAAGCGCAATATTTCCGTGAAATTATAGAAAGTATTTTAAAGCAATACGCCGACCAGCTTAGAGAAAAACAAATTCATTTCAACATTGAAATAGCTCAAGGTATCCCTCTCATTGCGGTTGATGTAAAGCGTATTGAATTTGTGATTAAAGTTTTGATGGAAAATGCGCTCGCTTATACCCCCGTCGGTGGCCACATCTCAATTGCCTTGGAACTTATGAATCAAAAATCTATTCGCTTTACCATTAAAGATAGCGGTATTGGAATTTCTAAAAACGACATCTCTCATGTGTTTAGCAAGTTTTTCCGCTCTCACGAGGCCACAGGAGCCGACACAGAAGGCATGGGACTTGGTCTTTATATTTCAGAAAATATTATAAAGAGGCATGGTGGAAAAATCTGGGCAGAATCGGGAGGTCTTCATAAGGGTTCAACTTTTATGTTTGAAATACCCCTTAATCACGGGCGGTAAGAATAGCTTTTGGGTTCCAGCTTTCAGCTTTTAGCTTTAATAAATCAAAAAATCTAATTGGTCCAAGGGAATTTTGAGAGAGCGTCCATAATTAATTGCATCAGTCCATGTGGATTTATCTGAAGATTTGATTGTAAAGGTTTTGTTTTTGAAAATAACCCTCACATCATATTTCCCAGTTTTCCAGAGATGAATATACCACGGCCCATCATTTAAAGATTTTTGAAGTTCGGGGATTTTATTTTTTTGAATTTGTACTGCGTGAAAAATCCAATCTCCATCTCTCCACGTTTTATCAATTTGAAGTTTTTTCAAGATTTCTTTATTGTTCAAGCTATTTTCAATTATTGTTCCTTTTAACATAAAATTATTTGTATTCGGTTGTTTTTGTTACTTTCCTCTCAAATTTATCGGCCGGACGTAATTTTATTTTTTTATTTAATACAAAAGGGAAGTGGGGGAGAGAGTTTAATTTTTTATCCAAATTTAGATACCAAAGGTTCTTTTTTGATATAATCCAAAATTTATCTTTTATTTTCTTTAAATTAAAAGGAGCTGAATAAGAAACAAGGGTTTTGACGCCATTGTTCCATATATAGAATTCGTGAAAGTAAGACATCATTAATTCTCTTAAATTTTTATAAATCGGGTCTCTAAAACGAATGATGGCGTGATTACTTTTAGAAATTGCCCCCCAATAGCCACCTCGTTTAAAAACGGCTATACAATGGTCAGAGTCATATTTTTTAGCTTTCATATCAACAATAAGTGGCTCATAGCCGTGAAGCCAAAGAGCAAGGGAAGAAAATAAAGCACTTTCTAGACAGTGACAAGTTTTGTTTTTCATTACCAATCGGGGGGACATTAAGGTTTCCCCACTTTTCTCCATGTTCGCTTTTAATCCAGAAATATAATTTTGGATTTTTTGTGGAGTATTTAGTTTTCTTAAAACAGCAGTTTCTTTTTTGTTTAAGCCAAGTTTTAGGGCAAATTTGTGATTAAATTTCTGCATTTATATATTTTACGCTACAATGGGCAACATTGTTATGTCACTATTATGTCACTGGCGCTTTCAATTAAAGATTTAAAAAAGACCTATAAGAGTGGCACGGTTGCGCTTCAAGGAGTGGACTTAGAAGTTAAGGAGGGTGGTTTTTACGCTTTGCTTGGCCCAAACGGGGCGGGAAAAACAACTATTATTGGCACAATTGTTGGACTGGTTAATAAAACTTCGGGCAGTGTTAAAGTTTTTGGCATTGATATAGACAAAGACCACGATAAGGCAAAAACTTTTATAGGAATTGTGCCGCAGGAAATAAACATAAATATCTTTGAAAATTGTTTGGATATTGTGGTTAATCAGGCGGGCTATTATGGAATTCCAAGAAGGGCGGCTATTCCAAGAGCAGAGGAAGTGCTTGAGGCGCTCGGTCTTTTTGAAAAGAGAAATCAACCATCGCAAAATCTCTCCGGTGGAATGAAAAGACGCCTTATGATTGCCCGTGCCCTAATACATCAGCCCAAGTTTTTAATTTTAGACGAACCAACGGCGGGGGTGGATGTGGAACTCCGGCGTGGTATGTGGGAGTATTTGCGAAGTATTAATAAAAATGGAGTTACCATTTTACTCACTACTCATTATTTGGAAGAAGCTGAACAACTTTGCGAAAGGGCTTCTATAATAAATAAAGGAGAAATTGTAGCTGAAGGGAGTATCAAGGATTTGGTCTTGGGACACCCATCCGGAAAGTTAGAAGAAGTGTTTTTGGAATTAACTAGAAAATGAGATGAACAGAGAGCAATTATTGGTCGCGTTTATGACAATTTTTCGCAAGGAATGCATTCGCATTTTTCGTATTTGGCCTCAAACTATTTTACCCTCCCTTGTGACTTCAGTTCTATATTTTTTGATTTTCGGAAAATTTCTTTCGGAAAAAATCGGTCTAATAGGAGATTATTCTTATATTCAATTTGTTATTCCAGGACTAGTAATGCTCGGGGTCATTACCAGCTCATATATGAATACTGCTTTTCAGTTTTTTACTCAAAAGTTCTTTATGCGTTCTATTGATGAACTTTTGGTTTCACCGATGCCACCTTGGGTCATTATTGCCGGATTTGTTTCAGGTGGTATTGCAAGAGGAATTATGGTTGGTCTCGGCACACTACTCATCGCTCTTCTTTTTGCAACGCCAGTTATAAAACATTTTTGGGTAGTATTTATTTTTATATTCTTGACGAGCATGGCCTCTTCTTTGGCCGGACTTGTTAATGGAGTTTATGCTAAAAAGATTGATGGTATCAATATTGTGCCGACATTTGTCATTACCCCTCTGGTTTATCTTGGTGGAGTTTTTTATTCTATTAGTATTTTGCCACCTATTTGGCAAACGCTTTCCAAAATAAACCCAGTGTTTTATATAGTGGACGGGCTTCGCTATGGCTTTTTAGGTGTATCTGATGTCTCTATCGGTATTTCCATAAGCGTTTTATTTGTGATTTCAGGCATATTTATGGGTATAAATTGGTATTTGATAAGAACCGGCCTAGGTTTAAAGCAGTGAGGGGGCCCCTGTAGTGAATTTTGGCATTGGGCTTTGCCCATTAGCTCCAAAGGAGCATGATGCCAAAATCTACTACAGGGGTGGATAAATCTCTAGCGTTTTTGTGTATAGATGTGATAATTAGGCAAAGGGTCGTAAAAATATAATTATTTATATATGAAAGCATTACACATGGTCGCCTTCATTCTCCTAGTTGTAGGAGGTTTGAATTGGGGGCTTAGCGCATTTAATTGGAATGTAGTGGAGATGCTACTTGGCACGGGGTCATTGACTAAGGCCGTTTATGTCTTAGTGGGACTTTCAGCTGTTTTCGAAGTAGTTACTCACAAAGATCGTTGCAAGGAATGCACTTCAGGTGGTGCGACAATGTAGGATTGGTTTTTGTCACTTCACAAAAATACCTCTCCCCGCTAGCGGGGAGAGGTATTTTTGATTCCACTACTTACTTTTATATTTTTGATAAGCCAAAATGAACCAGCCCAAACTAACTAAAGAGGTTGAAATGGCGCTAACCCAAAGAGAAATAGAAAAGTAAGCGATTACAAATGTAGCTAAAATCAGTCCCGTGAAGACGCTGGTTGCAATTGCGGGCTTGTCCTTACCTAAAATAGAGGGCAGTAACGCCAAAAGAAACATCCATTGACCAATAGCTATAATCAAATCTTACCAAGACACCCCCTAAGTGTAACAAAATTTAACACAAACAAAGATAGCCACGTTTCGCGTGGCTATCTGGAGGAATGACCTCAAATTCCATTGTCCCTAAGGTTACCCTTAACTACCAGCTCCTCCCAGAGTGAATTGGTGGATTTGCGGAAAACTATGTCTTTGGTTACGGGGAATATGTACCAGATGCCATTTTTTATTTCTTGTTCTAATTGTCCAGGTCTCCAGATGACCAGTCCATTCAGGTACTTGGCGCGATCAGCCTCCTTCTCGATAATTCTATCAATGACTTCTCTCTTCTCAACAGCAAAGATATCCCTGGAGAATTTTGCCGAATCTCTGCTTGGTGTATCTTTTGTTTGAACTAGGACGAAAAGCCTTTGCCTATCGACTGTGTATCCGCCCATGTATATTGGATCGTGGACTTTTTGAGATGGCCCATGTTCCGGATAGATAGAAGCTAGAGTGACGTTGGGATGGGGAAGGTTAAGAATAAAACCGCCGTGCATTTCTTCCTCGATGGGCTTTATTAGCAAAACTTTTTTATCCCATGGGAATTCTGCGGTCATCCTTGATACAAGGATGACCGCTTCCGTCAAAGGATCCGGGATTTCCCCCGCGCCAATTTCTTTGGAGGTTTCGTTGGGAATGATAGAGCAAGCACATATTGCAAAGAGCATCGAAACAAACAGGACTGCAAGAAAACGAACGTTCATGGTCTTGACTCCTCGTGTCTCGTGTAAAGTTTGTACCGCTATAGCCAATATCTTCCTTTTAGAGTATACTGTCAAATAGTTGAAGTGAGGGGTTTTTAATAATTAATAAAATATATGGCGAAATCGAATTCAGCTTTTATGAAGCCGCTAACTGTTAGTTCAGAATTAGCTGCTGTGGTAGGTAAGGGTCCAATGCCTCGTTCAGAGGTTGTTAAGGCTCTCTGGGTCTATATTAAAAAGAATAATCTTCAGGACGCTAAAAATAGGCGCAACATTAATGCCGATGAAGCGTTGAAGAAAGTTTTTGGCGGAAAGAGCGTTGTGAATATGTTTGAAATGACAAAACTCGTCTCTAAACATCTCTCATAAGAGCATTTGAAGGAATTTTGGGCAAACAACCCCGTCCCGAGCGTAGCTCGGGACGGGGTTTGCCTTTTTTTACTAACACCCCTTGCCTAAATATGTAAAAGAGGTTAAATTTACTCCCAGTTCTTTGTAAAGGTTTAGAGTGGCCACAGCCCCGACGAAGCTTCCATAGAAGAAGTATTGTCGGGGCTGTGGCCACCCCCGGAATTTCCCGGATAACCATCGGCATAAGGAGATTGCTATGACCAAGAAATTGGTCGGGCTTTTGCTCGGCCTGATGATGTTCGGTTTGCCGATCGCCACGAATGCGCAGTATTCGTTGAGTGGCGTCGGTAGCTTTAATCAGCTGGCCACGAGGTGCGTGACCGACTGTCTGGGTGACCCCGGACTGACGCTCGTATCCGGGGCGACTGGATGGATGGAAGTTGGCAATGAGACATATTCGTTTGCCAACTTCAATCCGACAACTGGAATCGTTTTCGGGGTGAATCAGGCCTTCTCTGGGCTGATTGATCTTTTCGGCTGGTACAACAGTGCGCCGGTAGCATCGGCGTCTGTCGACAACGGCGTCTTCCTGCCGTTTAGCGGAATCATGCCTACAAGCGCGGAGGCGTTCGCAAGTGCGAATACGGTCATGACGCCGATTCCGGAGCCGGAGACCTACGCTATGCTTTTGGCTGGCCTCGGTGTGCTCGGTTTCTATGCCAGGCGTCGCCGGGTATTCTCATCCGCAGACGCGGCCTAGCCTTTCCGCAGTGCGAACTGACAAGGACCCCTACCAGAAAACGGTGTGGGGCCCTTTTTTATATAAATACTCAAAATAAAAATATTGCCTAAATAATTATTACTTAGTGTAATTGTTCACCTTGGTTGTAGGCGAGCTCTTTACATAGGGGACAGGTAGCTATATGTCCACCACCATATTCAATCATTTTTACTTCCACTTGTTTATGACAACTAAGGCATACAACACTTTCTTTTCCCTCTTGTGGACCTTCTTGTTTTTCTATCATTTTATTAATTTATTATATAGCTTTTTTGGCTTTGTTCAACGCACCTATTTCAACGATGGGGACAACCGGCCCAACAACAAGGTCGTCGTTTTCCTTCTGTCCTTTTCACAAAAAAGCTGCCTGACTAAGGTCGGATTTTCTTATTGTGTACACGACGCCCCTAGCCTTGTTTCCTGAGATTAAAACCTGAGTAAGCGAGAAAACCTGAAACCAAAAGTGCTACCCAGCTGACCCATTGAGGAACTGTCCATCCACCGATTGACGCTTCCCACCCAGTGAAAGCCCTAGTTAGATGCAAAACAGCGATTATAAGAAAGATAATTGCCGTTACGCTAAAATATGTTCTCGGGTCCATAAATGGTTTCATTAATTTAATAAGTTGATAATTTCTATTACAAGTTTATCACTTTTATCACTGTATGTAAATGTAAAGCAATATCTTAAATTTCATATCTTATTTATATCCTCTGTACTACGGCTCCGCGGGTAGGATTCGGTCACGGATATTTTTCACTACAAGAGTACTTCGATTTTCTAAGACGGGGTACCGCCAAGAAAATCTAGTCGCTACTTAAAATTTAGATTACTTTGCTCC
>ERZ1292625.543-Hain-H41-01um-R1-543-length-55959-cov-5_pt2 | contig 30894 bp, 31 predicted proteins | sample MGYA00564400_ERZ1292625 | MGnify/ENA primary metagenome ERZ1292625 (study PRJEB36523, sample SAMEA6512639) | groundwater metagenome | collected 2019-01-08 | study: AquaDiva: Metagenomics assemblies of 32 groundwater samples
CTTGAGTGCTTGGCCGCGCAGCCAACGATACGCGCGAGCACTCTACACGATTTCGACGGTCGTCCGCTGTTTTGCCGCCGACACCACAACCTGTAGTGGTTGACAGAGGCCCTGGAAGGCGCTCCCACGCGCGCGTTCGACTATGCTAATAGGCAATAGCTATATGGCTAAGTCGACAAGGCACCAAGGTGTCAAGGTGTCAAGGCTCCAAGGTCGCAAGGGCTCCCTTCCACTATTAGCTATCAGGAAGGTGGAAGGGCTAAGGGCGAAGGTGGAAGGGCGAAGGTGGAAGGGCGAAAGCAATAGAGAACCAATAGCGCTTCGAAGAAGCGCTACCGCAGCAGCTCGCTTCGCTCGCTGGGTCGCTGCGCGACCTCGCCCTCTTCGACGTCCGTCTTTCTGGACGCTGACCAGAGACACCGTGTCCCTGGTAGTCGGTAATGAAATCTGCCGAGGGGTTGACACGACGCTCCAGGTTGATACCTTCATGGCGTCGGTGCGGGGTACGACCACTCTTCGCGGAGAGGTGAGTACAGCACACACCCGAGCTGACCTACCTGGCCCGCTCCTGACGCTTCTTGGCCAGCCGAACTTCGGACTCGGCTGGTTTCTTCGGGGCGGGCCAGGCTCTTCCCTCGCCAGCGGTGAGGGCCTGTGATGGTTCGAGCATCGATCCGTGTCCGAGGCGCATGGGCTGAGCTGGAAGGGGGCAACGAGGAGACACTCGAAGAAGTGCTCGCGTTCGACCACCCGGCGCCCTACCGATCGCAGGCGTATCGCGACAAGCTCTGGGATGGCAAGCTGCGGCTGTTCAGCGGCACGCGCTTCCCGGCTGGCCTCGCGCCGCGAGTAGCTGACCACATCACGGAGCACCAGCGGCGCGACGTCGCGCTCCACGGTTGGCAACCGAAGACGGAAGTGGACTGGAGCTGGGTCGACGAGGAGTACTTACCTCCCGTCGGCAAGTTCAAGAAGCTCTGGCCGCACCAGCTCGATGCGATCCGTGCGTTCCTCGCCAATCCTCGCGGCATCGGCAAGCTGCCCACCGGCAGCGGCAAGACGGAGATCGTCGCTGCTGTAGCTCGCCTGTATTGGGATGAGTTCGGATGGCGCTCGCTCGTTCTTGTTCCGAAGCTCGGCTTGCTGCATCAGACTGCCCACCGGCTTGTCGGGTACTACCAAGGCGAAGTGTCGGTTGGAATCATTGGCGACGGTCAACGCGCGTACGACTGCGCGGTCACAGTCGCCACAGCTCAGACAATGGCTCGCTGGCGCCCGTCGCGAGTGAAGGGAAAGCTCGTCGGTGCGGAGCGCGAACTACGCAACCTCCTCCAGGAAGTCCGCGTGTTGTTCTTGGACGAGTGTCACCGAGCATCGAGCGAGACGTGGTACGACATCGCGATGAACTGCAAGGCCGTGCGTCGATACGGCTTGTCAGGTACGCCTCTCAAGGCAGACGCGTTCGCTGACGCAAAGATGATCGGTGCGACCGGCCCGATCCTGTACACGGCCGACGCAGACACACTTATCTCGACAGGTCTTGCGGCGAAGCCCAAGATCGTGATGGTGTACGCAGAAGCCGCTACCGGACCAGACCTCACGCAAGAAGTGCATCACGAGGCGTTGAAGCTGACGCGTGAGCAGTCCTTGCAGCGTCAGCTCAAGAAGAAGCGCAGTCCGAAGCGCGCCGCGCTCGCCATTCAACGCATCAAGACACCGGATCCGAAGCTGCGCTATCAGGTCGGGTATCGTCTCGGCATCGTCGAGAACAAGGCGCAGAACGCGGCTGTCGTTCGAGGTGTCCAGTGGCTCGCGAAGAACAAACGCCGAACACTCGTGCTCTGTCGCCAGAAGAAACATCTCGCGCTGCTTGTCGAGTTGTTCGAACAGTCCGGTGTCAGCTACATCTCAGTCGAAGGCGCATCAGACCTCTTGGAGCGCAAGCACGCTAAGCAAGCCTTGGCGGGTGGCAAGGTGCAAGCGGTCATCGCAACGACGATTTGGGATGAAGGCGAGGACTTGGAGTGCGACGCGATCATTCTCGCGGAAGGTGTGAAGTCATTGCAGACCACGCTGCAACGGATCGGACGTGGAATGCGTCGAGATTCGACGGACGTGTGGGTCATCGACTTCGTGCCTACTGCAACAGCACAACTTCGAGAGCAAGCAGCGCATCGAGCAGATGCGTACGAGAGTGAAGGCTACGAGGTCATGCTCATCGACAAGTGGCCGTCTTCTTCGCGCGGCAAGTTGGAACTTCCGTTCACGTCATGGGACGTGCTATACAGCGCGCAGGGCTGAGGATTTTTCTACTCAGTTCTCTTGACGAGGTATCTAGGTACGCGCTAACACTGTGCGCGTGCTGCTGTACTCAAGAACATCTACCGTTGTCGGTACTCAACGATGACGGCCCGCGAACCCGTCGTCGGTACGGTCGAAGTGCCTTACTGCTTCGGCCTGCATCACGAGCTTGGCGCTTCGCGTTGCCGAACTTGTGATTACGCGACCGAATGCGCCGAGATCGTCGCGCGCTGGGAACCACGCCTGTCTCTTGCTCGCGCGGTATGCGAATGCGAGCAGAGCTTGGAGACGGCGTCATCTGCGAGCGTTGAAGACATCTACGCACGCGTGTATCGCGAGTTCTTCGGGCGCTTGCCTCGACACGGCGCGAGCACTGTGCACAAGCGTGCGTTCGACTACGTACGTGAAGTGACTGCGGACGGCTCCGTCGATGTCGAGACGTACATCGCCGGGAACATGTGGGCGCTCCAGGAGTTTGCCTCGAAGAACCGTTACGGCTTCCAGCCGATGATGCTTCAAGGCGAAAGGGCAATGCGCCGCTACAGCGCGTACCTTGGCCGTCTTGCGCGTCGATACCGCCACGCGAAGCACTCTGGTCACACGACCGGCACCGAGCGTGGTGACATGCGGAGGATGCTGTTCGAGTCCGAGCACGAAGTCGGCGAGTGGTACACCGCTAGCGTTGTCGCCGGGCGGGCGGTCACCTTCGAGCAAGCAATCGAGCACGTAGCTCCGAGTGACGTGTGGATCGCGCTGCAATCGAAGGGGCAGAGCAAGGCATATGCGCGTGCATGCCTGATTTTCGGAAGCGCGAACGTTCAAGCAGAGAAAAGACTCGCGTCGTTACGCGCTGCCGAAGCGGTGGCAAACAGTTACGAAAGCGGTCTTGCTGACCGTGTAGGTGTGCAGCGCTTCGACTGGCATTCGTTCGCGTTACTCGTGAAGCGGTTGATCGCACCTGTCATGGTTGAGCGCGCCACTGCCCCTGTCGACCATTGGGTGGAGAAGTGGCGCCGATGAACGAGTACACGTTCAACACCGAGTTTCAGCAGCACGCGCTTGCCGTCTTGTTGCGCGTGCCAGCGGCGCTGATTCGTTACCGGACCGCGCTTGATCACACGTACTTCTCGACCGACTCGACACGAGTCATCGCAGAAGTGCTGTTCGCGTTCGTCGATGAGCAACGGTCGTTGCCGAGCAAGTCGACGTTCCTGGAGTTGCTTGCTGCGCAGGAGGGTGACGATGCCAAGCGCGCGGCGCGTGTAGCTCAGCGGATGTTCAAAGAGGACATCTCTGATGCCAAAGCTGTGCTCGAAATGCTGGTCGAGTTCGGCAGGCAACAGGCGCTCGTCAACGCCGTTACGGTTGCGGCCGAGAAGATCGATCGAGGTGACAAGGCATCGATTCGCGCTCTGTTCGACGAGGCCGCACTCGTCGGCGCGGACGTCTTGGATGTCGGCATCGACTACAAAGGCACGACGCCTGCGCGAGCGAAGGCGTACCGCTACCCCGAAGACGAGCAGGTACTCATTCGCACAGGTCTGCCGCACATGGACTCTGTGCTCGGTGGCGGCTTGGCGCGCGGTGAGCTTGGAGTGATCCTGGCTCCGCCGAAGAGAGGCAAGACGACGACACTGATCAACCTCGGGTTCGGAGCCGCCACAGCCGTCCAGGGTTACACCGTCGTGCACTACACGATGGAGATGAGCGATCACAAGGTCAGTCGACGGTACGACGACCGCTTGATGGGGAAACGGGTCGCGTACAAGACTTCGGATCCGCGTCGTTACGGGCAAGAGCTGCGCGAGCGTGTCGGGACGTTGATGCGTGGTCGACTCTTCGTGAAAGGGCATCGCACCCGCACAGCCACAGTGAGTAACTTGCGCTCGAACCTGACGCTGCTCACTGCGCAAGGTGTTCGACCGGACGTAGTAATCGTCGATTACGCGGACATCATGCGGCCGGAGCGTCGCCTCGGTGAGCTTCGACACGAACAGGCAGGTGTCTACGAAGACCTCCGCCAGCTCGCACAGGAGTTCGGAGTTGTCCTGTGGACGGCATCGCAAACTTCTCGTGCGGCTCTGTCGAAAGAGACCATCACGATCGAGGACTTCGCCGAGAGTTTCGAGAAGGCGGCTGTTGTCGACGCGGCGTTCGCGTTTTGTCAGACAGCAGACGAACGCATCGCTCAGCGTTGCCGTTTGTTTGCTGCTGCGCTTCGTAACGCGGAAGACGGCAAGACGATCGAGTGTGTCATCGACCGTGCCACAGCAAGGTTGCGCTCTGTGGCGCTGTATGACGTAGCTGGCGCGCGCGTCTTGTTGGACGGCGAGGATGCAGACCCGGCAGCAGACTCGAAGAGCGTGGTGCGCAAGGGAGTGCGTGCTGAACAAGCAGAGAAGCTGAAAGAAGCTGGAGGCATCAAGAAGACCGTCAGGCGGAAGCGCAGTGCGAAACCGTCCAAGAAAATCACCTACTGACCATGAAGCTCGCACGTTCACTGTTCGAGTATTTGGAACGTAGGTTGGGAGCACCGCTCGGCAGCGGTCCCGAGTACGTGTTTCACTGCCCTGCGTGTTTGGAGCGCGAAGGGTCAGAGTCGAACAAGCGGAAGTTCGCGCTCAACATCGACAACCATAGAGGTCGGTGTTTCAGGTGTGACTTCAAGTTCAGAAGCATGGAGTCGTTGTTCCGCTACATGAATCGCGGAACGCTGACAGTCGAAGAACGTGTGCTCTTACGCAAAGAGCCGCCGTTGGTCTCGACGTCCGTGCTGGCGACGGTCACGTCCATCCTCGCGAGAGACGTCGAGTCGTCGAGCGTGTCAGCTCCGAAGCCCGAGCGCTTGCTGCGCGAGTTCGAACCTCTGCACGGTGCTGGCGCGAAGCGCAAGACTGCGCGTCGAGCGCTCACCTACTTGGAGGGGCGTGGCGTGTCTGCCGAAGAGATCGAACGTTTCGATCTGCGGTACGCGTCCACGGGGAGGTACGCCGGATACATCATCTTCCCGGTACGCGTCCACGGGGAGCAGGTGTACTGGACCAGCCGATACGCGGGCGAACATCCTCGCGGCATCAAGAGTCAGAACCCGCCGAAAGCAAAGGGCAACTACAGCCGTCGGCACTGTCTTCTCAACTTCGACGCCGTGTTCGGTGCGTCGTTCGTGACCTTGGTCGAAGGTCCGTTCGATACAATGGCGGCACGCAACGGGCTCGGCACGCTGGGCGTCGAAGTGTCCGACGCGCAGTTCGCGCTCATCGAGTCCTTGGTCGAAGCAGGGCTGGAAGAACTGTGCCTTGGCTACGACCCTGGTTCTGGCAAGCAACAGGACAAGGTGCGCGCCAGGTTGGCAGATGTCGTGCCCAAGATTTCCGATCTCGGTTTGACCTTCGGAGACGTCGCCGCCCGCCGTTCAGAGTTGCGTCGTTTGTACAAGCAGCGCAAGTTCGGCGATCCGTCGATTGCGCGCAGAGTCGGCGCCAGACTGTCGAGGAAATGATATGAAGCAACACCAATGGGACGCGCTTGAGCTTGGCGACATCGTCAAGAACGTTGACGATGATCCGAACAAGTCACACCTCTACCAGGTCATTCAGATTCAAGGCGACGTCGTGTATGTCTTGCGGCAAACCGCGCGCGGACAAGTCGGAGGTTTCGAAGCAGTGCAGAGCGAAACGGTGGCTATCAAGGCCAACTCTGACACTTGGCTCTACGTGCGCAAGCGCACCAAGCTGACGACCAGTGGCGGGTTCACTGTCACGCGCGCCGACGGCTCGACTGAATACGAGCCTGCGCGCACGCCGCGTCAGGGTCCGAAGAAAGAGGAACTGGTCGATGACAGCGACGGGTCGCTGACCAAGGCTCCCTGACATGAAGGTGTTGCTCAAGAGACCCGCGCTCGCGCCTGAGTGCTACGGGCAGCCGATCCGCTGTTCGGAATGCGAGGATTGCGGCTTGCGCGTCTTCTGCCACGAGAAAGGCGCTGCCGCGCAAACGATGTTCCTGCTGCCGGTGGACAAGCCTGCGCCCGCGCACCGTGCTCGATGGGGTAGTTCGTTCACCCGTGCGTTCGACCCGGCCACCATGTCGAAACGGACAGACCAGTGATCGCCGTCGCGAAGAAGAAACGCACGCTCGCCAAGCGCGCGCTCGCTGCCAAGGCGACAACCAGGGACACGGTGTCTCTGGTCAGCCGTGTCGTGCAACCCGCTCCAGGGACTCAGACCGGCTGTCTGTTCTGCCCTCTTCTTCCCTACAGCGACGACTTCGCCAGCTTCGCCAAGCTGTACAAGCGTGATGCGGCGAAGATCACCGCGAAGGAGTCAGAGCCACACCATGTGCACGTCAGGTGTGTGCAGGAGCAGCGGTGGACCACTGACCTCGATGTGTTGTTCGTAGGTGAGGCGCCTGGACGACAAGAGAACCGCGAAGGAATCCCCTTCACAGGCGCTGCTGGCAAGATCCTGCGTCGAGCGATCGAGGCGTGTTCGCATCTGTCTGTTCAGAAGTGCGGCATCACCAACGTTGTGCGGTGTCAGCCGCCGCGCAACAGGAACCCGAACCGCACGGAGATCAATAGCTGCACGCCTCAGCTCGTTCGTGAGGTGCGCAAGCGAAAGCCGAAGTTGCTTGTTGCCCTCGGTAACGTCGCGCTCGAATACCTGACTGGTCAGACCGGCATCACGGTGCTGAACGGTTGCGTGCTCGACTGCGTCGTCCCTCAGTTGAAGGGCTACAAGGTGGTCGCGTGTCTGCACCCGGCGTACGTGCTGCGCGCAGATCACGAGATGGAGCGATTCATCGAGGCGATCGAGGTTGTTCAGGCGTTCATTGCAGGCACGTTGCCGCAAGAGCGCGGCGTAGGCGAATACACGACAGTCACGACGCTCATCGAGGCGCGGCGACTGTTCAAACGGCTGACGAACTCTTCGAAGCCGGTCGCTGTCGATACGGAAACTGGCGGACTCAGTCCGTTGCAGACATCGTTCCCGCGTTTGCTGTGCTTGTCTGTGTCAGACGAGGAGGGGCGCGCGTGGGTGATCCCGTACGATCACGCCGACAGTCCTTGGCGTGTCGGCGGTACGAAGCAACACGAACGTCCGGCCCTGCGGAAGCTCGTGCGGCGCTTCCTTCGAAGCAAGACGCTCAAGATCCTCCAGAACGGAAAGTACGACGACAAACACCTACGTGTTGCGTTTGGTTGTCCGTTGCGTCGGTACATCGACACGATGTTGATGCACGTGTTGCTCGATGAGCGACGCGGCACGCATGGTCTCGACACACTCTCGTTCAGGTTCACTGGCATGGGCGGCTTTCACAAGCCGCTCGACGACTACATCAAGAGGACCAAGGCAGCGAACCCGAAGCGCGGTGGTTCGTACGCGAACATCCCTGGCGAGATCCTCTTCCCTTACGCCGGAGCTGACGCCGACGCGACACTGCGCGTCTCCAACAAGCTGACCAACGACAGTGACTGGTCAACACGCATCGACCGACTGTCATCGTTCCTGCATCGCTTGTCGGTCGTCTTGACGGACATCGAGGAGAACGGCGCCAAGATCGATCAAGCCGTCGCGAAAGAGTTGGACGTGCACTACGCCGCTCTGATGGCGCGCGCTGAGGAGAAGATCCACAAGCTCGCGACCGTCCGTAAGTTCACACAGGACCGCGCACGCAAGCAGGTCGAGAAAGGGAAGCGGAAGACATCGACCAAGTCTCCGAAGTTCAATCCCGCGTCGACTGCGCAGCTCCAAGAGATTCTGTTCGGGTACTACGGCGAGAAGCCGACCGAACTCACGGACAAAGGCTTCTCTGTACTCACGATTCGATACGAGCGTGTGGCGAAGCAATGGCGTGAGAAGCGAGTAGGTCCCGCGCCCACCTTCACGAGCGTCATCCAGGACGCGGTCAAGAAGCAGCAATGGGTGCACTTCTCCACCAAGGCCGACGTCCTCCAGGATCTTGCGCGCACGGGCAATGAACTGGCGCCGTTGTTGCTTGAGCACCGACAAGCGGCAACGTTGTGGGAGTCGTTCGCAAAGCCGCTCACGAGTCACATCGACTTGGACGGTCGAGTGCATGGCACCTTCTCGATCACAGGCACTGTTACCGGTCGTCTGGCTGCTTACGATCCGAACCTTCAAAACATCCCGACGACGGCTGGCGGCGGACGCATCAAGTCGGCATGGGTTTCACGGTTCGGAGAGCACGGACTGATCGGACAGGTCGACTACTCGCAGATCGAGTTGCGCATCGCTGCGAGCTGGTTCAACGAGCCGTCGATGATCGAGGCGTACGTGGAGGCGAAGGACCTGCACGACCTCACGGTGCTCCAGATCACGGGTATGTCGGCCGAGGATTTTGAGCAGCTCAAGATCGACGACCCGGCAGAAGCCAAGCGCATCAGAACGCGCGCGAAGACGACGAACTTCGCTGTTCTCTATGGAGGCGGCGCGAACGCGTTGCAGGCGCAGCTCAAGAAGGCTGGCATCTTCATGGAGTTTGAAGAGGCTCAGGCCCTCATCGATCGATACTTCGAATCGCGTCCTGCGTTGCGTCGCGGCATCGATGCGCTGCACGAGGAAGTGTGTCGCACCGGATACCTGGAAGGCTTCACGGGTCGGCGCCGCCGCGTGCCCGAAGTCTTCTCTGACAGCCGCGAGATCGTTGCGCGTGCACTACGCCAAGCTGGCAACTTCCCGATTCAGAACGGTGCAAGCGAGATGACTCTCATGTCACTCGTGCTCATTCACGAGGAGATGAAGCGTCGAGGGTACAAGTCAGTCATCATCGCGACGGTGCACGACTCGATCGTGTTCGACTTGCATGTCGACGAAGCGCTCGAAGTCTTGTCGCTCGCACGCAACATCATGGAGCGGTTGCCGAAGCTGTCAGACCAGGTTCTCAAGGGTGTCGACTGGTCATGGCTGCGTGTTCCGATCGTGGCGGAGTGTGAACTCGGACACAACTGGCAGGCTTTGGTGGGTGTCGACCCGGACGACTACGACATCGACGACCTCTGGTCTGCGATGGAGGAGAAGGTAATCAAATGCGCAGCGTGAAGAAGCGCACGGACAGCGACGACCTTCTCGGCGATCTGAAAGACATCACCTTGAAGCTCGAAAGCGGCGAGGTGGTGAAGCTCAACGTCAGACGCGAGCTGCACGTTCCGACCGACCCCGTGCGCCTACAGCGCGCAGTCGAGCGCAGCGCGTCCAGGCTCGCATTCTGGATGTACCAGGCTGCACTTTCGTTCGATGACCTCAAGAGCGCCGAAGCTGTCCTTCGCAAGGAAGAAGGCAAGTACTACGAGTTGTATCGTGCTTACTTCTCTGAGGAGCACGGACAGGTGGCCACACACCCACAGCTCAGCGCCAAGCTCGATCAGGACTCCGTGATTCGTCGCTACAGGATTGCATTTCGGAAGCACCAACTACAGCATGGGCTGGTCTGTGCGATCCGAGACGCCATCCAGGCGCGCGACGCGAACTTGCGCAACCTCCGAGGGAAGCGCGAAGTTTGAGCACCTGATTCGTTTCGCCAGACCAGAACCCCACACAACGACAACCACACATCATGGCTTCAAAAGCACCGATCGACGCGAACCTGCGTGAGTCCCTCAAGGAGGAGAAGAAACGCCTGTCCAGAGGGCGGGGCTTGTTGATCGAAGACGGCAAGTGGGAGAAGGGCGTGATTCGCCTGCTCCCGTCGTTCGGCAAGCAACCGGCACGTTCCTGTCGTCAGGTGTACGACAAGACGGCCAAGCAGGGCGTGACGCTGCCGAGCACGTTCGGCTACCCGGATCCGCTCTGGGATTACATCCAGGGTGTGCGCACGACGGGTGACAAGGACGAGAAGGCCGCGCTCAAGGAGAACTTCGACATCTCCGAGCACTACTGGGCCGGAGTCATCGTTCGTGGTCAGGAGGGCACTCCCGAGAATCCGAACGTGCGCGTCATGCGTCTGCGTTCGTCGGTGTGGGAGACGATCGTCGACATGATGGTCGGCGATGAAGACAACGAGCAGGATGTCACGGATCCGAAGAAGGGTCGTGACTTCCTCATCATCGCGACGGGCACCGGTCTCAACCGACGATGGAAGGCGCAACCGCGCGACCCTTCCTCGATTTCGAAGGACCCGGCGATGCGCAAGGCACTCGTTGACGTTGCCAGGAAGTTCAACGTCATCGACAAGATGTTCGAGTTCAAGATGGACACCTACGCGGAGCTGTACATGAGCATCACCAACAACGAACTGCCCGAAGACGCCGTCGAAGCCCTCCAAGAGCTGGAGGACGCAGGAGGACGCGCAGAGCCCGAGGAGTACAGCGGTGGCGCTGGCTCGGACGCTGACGAAGACGAGGAGGAAGAAGACGAGGAAGAAGACGAAGACGAGGACGAGGAGGAAGAAGAGGAAGAAGAAGACGAGGACGAGGACGAGGAGGAAGAAGAGGAAGAAGACGAAGACGAGGACGAAGAGGAAGAAGACGAAGAAGGCGATTCCGGGTTGCCCGAGGACGTCACCCTCGGCAAGACGGTCGTCAGCTTCGAGTACGACGGAGACACAATCCAAGGCGTCGTCCAGGGCTTCGACGAGGACGATCAGTGTCTGCTCGTGGTCGAAGAAGACGGCGACGTCGATGACCCGTACTACGTCGGGCTCGACGATTACGAGGTCGTCAAGAAGACGAAGAAGGGTTCGAAGGCACGCGACGAGGAGGTTGCTCCGCGCGTGACGGGCGGCAAGTCCGCCAAGGCTGCCAAGGCGAAGCCCGCAGCTTCGAAGGGAAGCAAGGCGAAACCGGCGGCAAAGATCACACCGACATCGAAGGCGAAGCCCGCAGCTTCGAAGGGAAGCAAGGCGAAGCCGAGCACCAAGAAGACGACGAAGAAGGGTGGCGTCGGTAAGGCCATCCGCAAGAGCACGCGCTGATTCGGAGTGCCGCTCGCTCGACACACGCGCCGAGCGAGCGGCGCCTACATCATGGCTTCCAAACTACGCCCTGGAGACCGCCTGACGATCTCGCGCGGTGCGACCATCTGGCTCGGCCAGTATGACTCGCTCAAGCCGCACGTGACGTTGACACGCGAATGCGGTGCGGACCCGTTGTCGGATCTTGCCGAGATGGAAGAGATCGCCAACGTCGAGTTGCATCGTGCGATTCTCTTCGAGATCAAGACCCGTCAGGGCTTCGACGAGGACGCGAGAAAGCAGCGATTCACGAAGATCATTCGAGACTGCGAAGCAGTCGTGCGCACAGGCGGACATGAAATCACAGGGCAAACGAAGCGCGTCACTGCGCAAGACGTCGATCACAAAGGCAGCCGCGATATCCGGGAGCGATCTGCGCAACCGCGCCGCAAAGGCGACAAAGGCCGCGCCGCTCAAGCCGACGGACAAGGCTCAGGCAGCCGCAAGAAGAGAGCGAATCGTCGAGGCAGCGACCGGGTCTGAGATCGCGCGCAAGCTCGCGTCTTCTCTGGTAGTCACGACGACGAAGGCACTCGGAAAGAAGACGAGCGGCCGGGTGAGTGTGCTGTCCGCAGGAGGGTCGCTCTCGCGCGTCACCGAGTACATCCCTTCTCGCTTCGTCGATGTCGACCGCATTCTCGGCGGAGGATGGGCCATCGGCCGCGCGAGCGAAGTTGCAGGGATGGAGGCGTCGGGCAAGTCCGCGCTCGCGCACTGCGCCATCGCAGAGTGTCAACGCATGGGTGGAGTGGCTGCTCTACTGGACTTCGAACACTCACTGGACGAGGACAAGTGCCGCAACGTCGGCATCGATCCAGCAAGCCTCGTGTACTGCTCTCCAGAGTCCCTCGAAGAAGGGTGGGAGATCACGTGGAAGTTGCTGGAGCCGTTCAAGAACAGCAAGAAGCCCAAGGCTCCGTTGCTCATCGTGTGGGACTCAGTAGCAGCGGCGATCCCTCAGAAAGAGTTGGAAGCCGACATGGTGGACGCAGCGGTCGGTGTTCACGCACGAGGCATGGCTCGTGGATGTCGTCGCATGTATCGCGAGCTTGGCCTCGCGCGCGCTCACGTCATGTGGATCAACCAGTTCCGTTCGAAGATGAACACGGGCGGAGGCAAGGGGAAGAGTTGGAGCGGGCCGCAGTACGAGTCGACCGGGGGCCACGGTCCGCGCTTCGCCGCCAGCCAGCGCGTCACGTGTACCCGTGTCATGCGCTTGAAGGACAGCACTGAGGCGGGAGTCCCTCCGTCCGGTTACTTGGTGAAGGTCGAGACCGAGAAGTGTCGACTCGCGCCGCCGCACCGTCGCTCGGAGTTCGTGCTCAACTTCACGCACGGCCCTTCCGCTGCCTTGACGACGCTACACCTGTTGGTGTCGGCGGGCGTGATCAAGACGCGACCGAAGGGTCAGCTCGGCACGAAGTGGTGGCCGGACACCTTCCGGCGCCGGGACTGGCTGGAGTTGTGGGGTCGGAAAGACTTTCGTCGTGGTGCCTTGGGTGCGCTCAGCGAGGTCGGAGTGGCCGGGGGTGCAGTGGAGTTCAAGCGGGCGCACAGCAAGGGCGAGGACGACGACGAAACGGAAGAAGGGAGTGAAGACTGACCGCGCGAGTTGACGATGTACGCCTAGCGAGGCAGACTCCACGGGCGCGTACCATGTCGGTATTCGCCCCCCACACGACCCTCGATCAAGCAGCGAGGTTTCCATGAGTTCTGACACCGACGGCACGACCGTCAAGAAGAAGCGGAAGAGCAAGAAGACCGGCGCGTCGAAACCGACCGCCAAGAAGAGCCCGACGAAGAAGTCGGCCAGTGCCTCGAAGAAGGCAAGCGGCGACGCAGCGCCCAAGAAGGCAGACGCTGGCAAGGCCGCGCCGACGCACATGGTCGGTTCGACGGTCGTCCTGACGCCCGATGGTCGCAAGCCCAAGCATGCCGTTTCGGCATTCCTGAGTGCGAAGCAGATCAAGGTCGTCAAGGGGTTCAACCCGCGCGTCGACATCGGTGACGTCACGACGCTGGCGCGCTCGATCAAGAAGAGCGGATTGCTACAGAACCTCGTCGTGCGCCCGAGCGGCGACGGCAAGACCTACCAGCTCGTTGCAGGTGAACGCCGACTCACTGCGCTCCTCAGCCTCGGGGGCAAGTTCATCGAGGCGATCCCGGTCAACATCCGTCTCGACCTCGAAGGCAAGGACGATGAAGCCCGTGCGGTTGCCGTGGCCGAGTCGAGCCCGGACGGTCGACTCAACCTGAACCCGATCGAAGTCGGTCGCGTTGCGACGGAGCTGTCCGAGAAGGGCTGGTCGACCGGCGACATCGCGCACTGGATGGCGGTGCACCCGAAGCGCGTCTCGCGCGCTCTCCAGCTCATGGAGACGCCTGTCGAGGTGCAGAAGCGCATCGCTGCGGGCGAGTGGTCGCAAGCGGCGGGTCTGGAGTTCGCCAAACTTCCTGACGCAGCTCAGGCTGAACTGCGGGACAAGATCGGCGCGTCAACGACTGCCGAAGACGTGAAGCGTCTTCGTCGTGGTGTCGAGCGCATCGCCGAAGAGGCTCGGGTCGAGAAAGGCGAAGCTCCGGCCGGTACTTCGCGGCGTGGGCGTGTCAAGGCGACGTCCGCTCCGACGTGGAAGCCCGCGCGTGAGAAGCAGGAGATCATCGCGCAGTTCGCGCACGAACTGGCTCAGTTCGGCGAGGACGCTCGCATGGCGGAGGACTACATGACGCTTCGTGGCGCCCTGTGGTACGCGCTGTTCGATCGCGGCGACATCGAGACGCCCGTCGCCACGCCTCTCGACGCTTCGGCGCACGAGAATCCCAAGGCGGCGGAGAAGGCCAACAAACTCTTCGACAAGATCGTCGATCAGGAAGCGCGGCGCTACGCGACGAACAGTGCCGCGAACGAAGAAGAGGAAACCGACGCAGCGTGAGCGTCGACAGGTCGGTTGATCCGTGTGGGGGCAGGTCGCGTTCTCGGGCGCGACCTGCCGTTGTTTCCAAGCCGTTCACGGTCATTGTCGACGGAAACTCGCTCGTCACGCGGCACATCATGGCGCGCGCTCACGAGGAACTGCGCTTGGGGCTGCCGTTCAGAGGTGGAATCCAAGGGGCGGTTCGTCATCTCGGACGAATCATGCAGTCGACACTGTGTAGTCGCGCTAGCCGGGTGGTCGTGTGCTTCGACGGCAAACCTCCTGCGTACCGGCGCGAGCTTCTGCCTTCTTACAAGGCAGACCGAGGAGACAAGCACGCGCGCTTAGGCTTCTTCCCTGACTACAAAACCAAGCGCCGCGCGATGCGCCAGCTTCGGCACACGCGCAAACTCCTTACTGCACTTGGCGCGGTGTGCGTGCGGTATGCCGACTTCGAGGCGGACGACGTGGTCATGGCTGCCGTGCAAGTGTGTGTCGAAGACGGCGAGCAACCTCTCGTTCTAACTTCCGATTCGGACCTGTATCAAACGGTGCATGCGGGCGCGCGCGTGTTCAACCTCGGCACGTCGGTAGTCATCGATGCAGGCAACTTCGCAAGGCACGCATCGACAGCGCCGGATTGTTACTTGTTGTTGCGGGCTCTTGTCGGAGGGAAGGACGGCATCAAAGGTGCTCGCGGCGTCGCGGAGAAGCGCGCATCAGAGATGCTGTGCGAAGCGCATTGGGACGTGCGGTTGTGTACTGGCGCGCTAGCTCAGTTGGACAGCTTGTGTCAGTACTTGGCACGTAAGCCGAAGAAGTCGAAGAGGGAAGCTGCACTGATAGCAGATCGCGCCAGGTTGGAACGCACGATTGAAGCGATCGACCTCGCGGCAACACCTGTGGACAGGTACGACCTACGGCGGAAAATGGCCGCGGTGCCAGCCCCTTCTGTTGCAACGTTCGTGCGTGAAGCGAGAGCACTCGGTCTGCGCGGCTTGTTCGCGGATGCGCACGCGTTGAGCCGTGCGATCGGACGCGCAACCTCCGCGCGAAAGTGACGTTCTCTTACCTGCTTCTACCTACGTGTTTGTACACTCGCGGCAGGAGTGACACGCGATGGCAGACAACGTACCTCTCGTTCATTTCGCGCCCGCAGCCTTGTTTCAAGGCAACTGGCTGTCCGGCGTGTTCAGTGTTGCTCAGCCATCTGACGGCGAACGTGTAGAGCTTGGAGCTGACTTCGACGGGTTGGTGCGCCGGTACGGTCAACACGGCTGTATCCGAGGTTACGACCATCGAGGAGCTGCACTGCTCGAAGTTCACCAGCTCGACTTCGCGCTGATCTCGCTCAACCACACTTGCCCGCCGTGGATGAAGCTCGCTGACTTCGAACTACTGATGCGCCTTGTGCACACGCCTCAGTGGGCGATGCTTCACGCAGCCGGGCAGAAGGCCAGCAAACCCGTCACAGGTAAATGGATCCGAAGCAGCGAACATCCGAAGGAGCATGCGAGGTTGTCGAGGCTGACTCTGCTCGGAGAGATCGGACGTCCGTGACTCTGGCGTCAGGAGTCCTCGCCTTGGGGTTGCTGGCGTCGGCATCCATGATCGCGTTCGCGATCATCGCCGTGTGGGCGGAAGGCTACGCGGTCGTACTCGCCGTACTTCCAGCCGTGTCTTCGCTCTCCGCTGCTGGAGGGCTGGTACGCCTTCTGTTTCCAGGGAAGTGATCACGTGCTGTTAGCTCTCACGTCGGACTGGCAGCTCTCTGAGCAAGCGCGTTACTCGCGTCGCACGCCGGAAGGAATCACGACACGTTTGTCTGACCAGGTGCGTTGCATCGAGTGGACAGCCGTAGAAGCTCGCAAGCGCGGCGCGACTGCGATGGCCGTGTTGGGAGATGTCTTCGACCAACGCAATGCGATCACGACCTCCGTACTGGATCAGGCAGGGCGCGCATTCGCCTTCATCAGCGCGCAGTTCTCAGGACGCTTGTGTGTGCTTGTCGGCAACCACGACGCGCCGTTGAGAGCGCCGACGCTCACGAGTCTGCGTGTGCTCGGCGGGTACGCCAAGATCATCGACAAGCCTGTAGTTGTCGACGGTTGCGCGTTCGTGCCTTGGGCAGACGACCCTGATGAGTTTCGAGGGATGATCGGCAAGGTCGTGAAGCGCGCGCCGATTCTCTGTAGCCACGTGCTCATGCAAGGGATCGTGCCGAACGGACACGGTTTGCCGCTGGAGGCTCTCCGTCCGAAAGCATGGAAGGGTGTCTTCCTCGGCGACGTGCACGAGCCTGTCCAGCTCGCGCGCAACGTGCAGTATTTGGGCGCTCCGATGCAACACCACTACGGCGACGCTGGAGGCAAGCGCGGCTTCTGGCTCGTCGACACGAAGACTGCTCATGCCACGTTTGTCGAGAACACGATCTCGCCGCGTTTCCATGTCGTCACTCAACGCAAGCCGCGAGGTATTCGGGCTGGCGACTTCGTGCGGATCGCAGTCACGGACGTGGACTTGCAGCAAGAGCTGGCCGTGAAGGTCGGGAAGATCACGACACAAGTCGAAAGCCGTCCAGTGCAAGAGGACGAGTACATGGCGCGCTTGGACGTTGGCGTGGATGCGACAGATCGAACGCTCATCGAGCGCTACGTGCGCTTGCAACTCGACGAGCCGAACGAAGGCTTGGTTGAGCTTGGAGTGCAACTGCTCAGGAGCGCAGCCGAGTGAGACTCCGATTCGGCAAGACGGTTCTGCACAACTTCGGGCCGTTCGAACACTACGAGTTCGACTTCTCGCAGCCAGGGCTGACATGTATCGAGGGAGAGTTCAACGGCTTTGGTTGTAGCTCGAACGGCGCGGGCAAGTCGTACTTCTTGGAGGGTCCGACTTGGATTACGTGGGGCAAGCTCTTGCGTGATCGTGTGCCCAAGGAAGGCGCGGAGAGAAACCTCTTCGATCGCAACGGCAACGTTTTGACGCTGCCCGACGGCTCTCCGAAAACATCTGGCGACACGTGGGGCGAGCAGCACTTCGTAGGTGGTCCGTCGTCGGTCGTTGTGCGCCGTTACTTGAACCATCGCGAGTTCGGTACGTGTGTCGAGTTGTTCGTCGATGGTGTGCGAACCACGGAAGGGCGCGACGCAATGACGCAACTTGCGATCGATCGTGAGGTCGGTTGTACGTTCGATCAGTACATTCGGACGGTTGCGTTTTGCGCTGGCGCGTCGGCGCGTAGTTTCTTCGCTGCGACTGACAGCGCACGCAAAGAGGTCATCGAAGACTTGTTCTCGTTGCACCGCCTAGCTCGGGCTGAGAAGCACACGAGGACCAAGCACCGGGAGCTGAACGCAGAGGCTGACGCCTTGGATCGTGGGCTGGCGCTGGCGCAGTCGAGACTGGATGCGGAGCAGGGACGCCTGTCGCGCAAGGCAGCACAACAGCAGATTGATCACGCGCGCAGGGAGCACCGTGTAGCTGTTGTCCGAGCAGTGACCAGCGGGACGAAGGTCCGCTTGTTGCGCGCTGACGCCGAAGACCTAGCGCGCCAGGTCGAAGAGGAACACGTGCAAGCAGAGCAGCGCCGTGTTGCATGGCGTGTCGCTTGTCAACGCGTGCTAGTTGAACGGAAGAAGGCGCAAGCTCTGTTGCGTACGGCACAGGACGAGTTGAGTCGCGCGACGTTGAAGCTGGAGCAGCTCCAACAACACAGAGAGCACTGGCTACAACTGAAAGGGACAGTGTGCCCGACCTGCTCACAGAAAGTACGCACCGAGACGGCCGTCCAGATGACGGCCAACGTTGACGTTGACGCGCGAGTCGTGATGGTTGAACGCAAGTCCGCGCGCGTGAAAGTGCGCAAAGCTCACGCTCGCGTTGAAGCAGTAGCTGACTTGCCGTTGGAGCAAGAAGAGCCGTTGCTCGACGCGCTTCAAGAGGCATACGCGCGAGCGAGTAGTGAGTGGCAAGTTGCCGAAGTTGAACGCCGCTCGGCTGAGGTTCACAAGCAACAGGCGAGCAAGCACCTTCGAGCTTTGACGCGCGATCAGGCAGCGGATGCAGCGACGGTGCAGACACTCACGTCCGAAGTCGAACGGTTGAAAGCCGAGCACGCTTCGAAAGCGCAGGACGTGTCAGCGCACGCGTTTTGGGTGCACGGGTTCAGCAACGCCGGTTTGAAGTCGTACTTGATCGAGACGAAGATTCCGTCGATCAATGCCGCAGCGACTGCCTACGCGCATCGCCTTCTAGGTCCGGGTTCGTTCGTCAGGTTGTCGGCTACGCGCCGTCTCAAGGACGGAGACGAACGCGAGCAGATGAGTGTTGACGCGTTCATCCCTGGTTGTTCAGTGACGTACGCCAAGGCGTCGAAAGGTCAACGACGTCGAATGGACTTGTGCTTGCTGTTGGCGTTCCGAGACATCATCGAGGGGTTCAACGGTCAACGCGGCGTGCCCTTCATGGTGGACGAGCTATTCGACGGGCTTGACGCCACCGGAGAAGAGTTCATCGTCGAACTGTTGCGTGACTTGGCCAAGACACGCCCTGTGTTCTTGGTGACGCACTCAGATACGCTCCGCGCCGTCGGTGATCGTGTCGTGACGGTACGCCGTGAGGACTTCATCTCGAAAGTCGAGGTGGTGTCGACTAGCGGCTTGGTAGCTACTGCGTGAGCGACCACTTATGAGCAAAGGCCAAAGGTACATGCGTGAGGTCGCCGCTCAGTTCCAAGACTGGATCGGCGGACAGTGGCGTCCTCGTTCGACGTTGCTGGCTCCGATCGAGGGGTGGCACGCCAAGGGAGACTTGGAGTCTTCCGCTGCGTCTCCGTTCGTCATCGAGTGCAAGAAGGTCGAAGGTTGGGAGCTTGACGGACTCATGTCTTCGTGGAACTGGACTGTGTGGGCTTGGTGGGAGCAAGCGGTCTCACAGGCGTGCGTGTACTTGCGAGATGGCGCGTCGCCGCAGAGCGCGATCCCGCTACTTACCTTCGCTCGAAACAAACGACCGACGCTCGTCTTGGGCGCTGCCGCGACCTTCGAATGGCTCGACACCCGTCCAGGAGACGGACCCGGTCTCACGATTCGAGCCGGAAAGCGTCGGCTAGGGATCTACCGGTTGACGGATCTAGTACGATCCAACCCTCCACGAGCCAAGCCGAAGACCGGCTGGCCTGTGGAAGCCGCAGGTTGGCTCGCTGACTGTGCGATCCGGCATCCCCTGCGTAACTGACACGAGGCACACACCATGAGTTCGAAAGTCACGCCCGTCGGCTTGAGCGCAGCAGATGTCAACCCTGCCCTGCGACCCACCTCGATCCAGGAAGGACAGCGCGAGTCCGAACGCGATGCTGCACCGGTCGACCGCACGCCGGTTCGAGGCACGACCCAAGTCGGAGAGTCAGTCGCTCAACAGCGGGCGCAGATGGCCGGAGGGCTCACTCCTACCAGAGACACCGTGTCCGTGGTAGCTCCCTCCGCCAGCCCGGAGCCCGCTTCGCAGGCGCCGGTCGAGCCGCTGACGCGGGCTCAAGTGCTCCGGGAAGTGCAGAACATGCGCATCCTCGCGGCGCAAGCGACAACGGCAGGTTGGGTCGTGATGGAGGTGCAGCCGCACGAGTTGTTGCGCTTGCTGACGCGCGTCGAGGCGCAGCTCGAAGTCGCTGGCTGATCTTCGGCCATGACGCTTTCGGACTCTGAGGCCAACCTCGTCCTCCTCGCTTTCTACCAAGGCCCGCAGGCTTTGGTGCAAGCGAGGATGTCGGAAGAGCAGATCCGTGCCTTCATTGAAAGACCGGAAGTGCAGGCTGAACTTGCGCGCCTCAAGCGTGAGTTCGACTTGCACGAAGGTTTGCGCGCCCGAGCGAAGTTTGCAGCGACACGCGCCGTACACGCGTTGGTGGAACCTGCATCGACGGTGTTGTTGTCCGCGTTGATCGGTCCGCGCTATTCGAAGGACAAGAAGGGCAACTACCTCAGAGACGCGAACAAGCGGCTTATTGTCGACGAACCTGAACCGACAAAAGGTCAGCTCCGTACCGCGTGGTTGATCATGCGTGGCGCCGGTATCGAGAATGACCGCGTCAGAGGCGACCCTTCAACAGACCCCAACACGAAGCTCCTGTACAGCGGCACGAACGCCGCCGCCTTCCAGCTTCCTGACGATCCGCTCTATGAGACTGAGGAAGCTCGCGCAGCATCACGTGAGCGTATTCGGAACACCATCGAGGCGCTTGCACCGCGCGTCATCGAAGGCCGCGCTCGTGTCATCGAGAGCGTTGTGACGAAGAAGCGCAAGACGAAGAAACGTAAACGCCCAGCGACGTGACAGTGCGCAAAGCCAAGGCGAGGTCCGGGCGCATCGAGGTTCGAGCGAATCGCAACGTCGAACCGAGGATCGCGCCCAAGGGCAAGTTGAACTTCGACGCTACGCGTTTGTTCACACGTGTAGCCGAAGAGACGTTGCACGGGGATCGTGAGACGTTCGACAAGCTGACGCCTCACGAGCGCAGCATCGTCATCCAATGGATGTCTGACGCGTACGTGACTGGACAGGCAGACAACCTGATCCATGACGTGCTGTGGGAGGTCGACTTCGTTCGCAAACCCATCGGCATCGAAGAGTTCATGCACGACGACTTCTACTTCGGCAAGATTGCAGGCGAACTGCACCCGAAGTGGAAGGATGACTTGCGTCGTGTGTTCGCGCCAAACTCGGGCATCTTCGAGTGGATCTTGACCGGTGCGATCGGTATTGGAAAGACGACGCTTGCCGGTATCGGTGTTGCGTACAAGCTCTATCTGATGAGTTGCTTGCGCAACCCGGCCGCGTACTACGGTCTGTTGCCTGGCTCGCAGATCATCTTCGGTGTCTACTCGATCACGAAGCGGCAGGTTGCTGACACCGGCTACAACAACATTCGCGGGTACATCGACACCAGTCCGTATTTCCGCACGCTGTTCCCGCGTTCCACCAAGATCGACTCACAACTCGACTTCGAACCGCGAACACGTAAGCGCATCAAAGTCATCCCTGGCTCGACGGAACTGCACGCTCTCGGACTCAACCTGTTCGCCTTCCTTATGGACGAGGTGAACTTCATGCACGCGAAGGACGACCGTGACAAGGGCGTCTTCACAGGGCAGGCGTACAAGCTGTACAACGCGACGTACACGCGTATGTTGTCGCGCTTCACGCGCGTGGGTGGCACGTTGCCCGGCATGATGTTCTTGCTGTCGTCGCGCAACGCGCAGACGAGCTTCCTCGAAGAGCACTTGAAGACGGTGCAGTCGGGGGAACACAGGGCGAGTACTTTCGTGTCTGACTACCCGTTGTGGGAGGTCAAGAACAAGACGTTCACATGGCCTGGATTCAAGGTCGAGGTCGGCGACCGTGTCAGCAAGAGTCGACTCCTCCAGCCGAACGAGCAGCCGCGTCAAGGTTCTCGAATCGTCGAGGTTCCGTGGGAGTACCGTCGCCCGTTCACTGAGGACATCGATCAGGCGCTCCGCGACATTGCTGGCGTTGCGACGTTCAACCTGGCGCCGCTCGTGTCGGACAGACCGTCGATATTCGACGCCGTTTCGCCGGACATGCAGCACCCGTTCACACGGGAAGAGGTAGTTGTTTCGATCGCGGACGATGTTCGTATCGAGACGCACTTCAAGAAGAAGACGGCGTGTCGCATCGTGGGGTCGACGTGGGTGCCACGGATCAATCCCAAGTGCCCGCGTTTCATGCACATCGACATCGGCCTCACCAACGACGCGCTTGGCATCGCGATGGGGCACGTCGCAGGCATCCAGTCGAACACGTACATCGACGCCGAAGGTGTGCCCTCGTCTGTGCGCAACCCGGTAGTTGTGATGGACTTCATGCTGCGCGTGGTCGCGCCTTCTGGGGGCGAAGTCGACCTGTCGAAGATCCGCAGCTTCATCAGCTTCCTGTCGACGATCTACTCGATCTACACGATCACGTTCGACCGGTTCCAGTCCGCCGACTCCATCCAGATCCTCACGAAGCAAGGCTTCAACGTCAGGCACTTGTCTGTCGACCGTGACGAAGAGCCTTACTTGGCCTTGCGCTCTGCGTTCTTCGACCGTCGCGTGCTCACGTATCAGTACACGTGGTTCATCGACGAAGTCCTCGACCTGCAACGCGACGCCAAGAAGCACAAGATCGATCACCCTGTCAAGGCGTCGGTCGGCAACCGTCGAGGTAGTAAGGACGTGGCGGACGCCGTTGCTGGAGTCATTCACTTGTGCATGAACGACCCGAAGGCGTTGCACAAGTCGGTCTCGGGTGTCGAGTTTGGTGTGCGCGCCAACGCAGAGAGCAAGGCGGCGCCTACGCTGGAACGTGTGGCAGCTTCGGGTGATACTGTGCCTGCGAAACGCAACGAGTCGTCGTCGCGAATCGATTGGGAAGCCCTGCGTCGAAACCTGTAGGAGAGCCTCGTGAACACCGACCTTTCGCAGACGCCCGGCTCGACTCCCACCGGCACGAACTACGTGACGTACGCCGAGCCGCACACGGTTCCGGCGTTCTGGCGCCTCTTCGGTGCGTTCAAGCAGCAGTCGCGCCCCCTCGCGCTCGATCGTGACGCCCTCGGAGGCGACCCGGACCACGACAACGTCCTCGCGTACGAGACTCTGCCCGAGGAGCGCGCCGCGAAGATGCGTGTGTTCGACGAGATGGACCGCTTCGGTCTGCCTTCATCCATCTTCGACCTCTTCGCAGAGGAGTCGACACAGATCGACTACGACAGAGGTGTACGTGTTTGGATCGAAGCGAAGGACCAAGCACTTGTGCGCGAAGCCGAAGCAGTGCTGGCCACGTGCGAAGTGGAGGAGCGCCTGTTCGCGATCACGCGGCGCATGTGCAAGTACGGTGACGCGTTCCAGCGCTTGATGTACTCGAACGCTGGCGTGCTCAGTTGGCGGCGTGCTGCGTCGGCGAATGTCGAGCGCATCGAAGACCGTTACAACCGCTTGATCGGTTTCAAAGAAGCGGGCGCTCGTTACCGCGAGTCGGCAGTGACCGGGGGTCGTGAGGTCAGCTTCCCTTGGGACTACGTCCACGGCCGTTTGTTGGGCAAGAACGAGGTCGGTGGCTACGGGACTGGTATGGGCGAGGCGTGGTTCCGCGAGTGGCGCAACCTCGTACTCGCCGAAGACGCGATGGTCATGTATCGCTTGCGGCGCGCGCCGGATCGCAACATGGTCTTTGTCGACGTCGGATCACTGAGCGATCCCGAAGCAGCGGCGTACACGAACAAGTGGAGGCAAGCATTCCGCAAGAACGTGCTCGTCGACCCGGCTTCTCCGCAGTACCGAACGAACTACAACCCGCTGACTCCTCTCGAAGACATCTTCATTCCGACGCGCAAGGACGGACTCACGCGTGTCGAGACGTTGTCCGGTGCAGGTAACATCGGTGAAGTCTTCGACATCGACCACCTTCGCAACGTCTTCTTCGGATCTGCTTCGCTGCCGCAAGCCTGGTTTGGATTCGAAGGAGAAATCAACGCCAAGGCGACGCTCCAACAGCAGGACATCAGGACCGCGCGCAAACTCAAGCGTGTGCGTTCGGCTCAAATCAAGATGCTGCGTCAGTTGATCGACGTGCACTTCACGTTGATCCGTGGGCGCTCGGCAGAGGATGACACTCGGTTCGACGTGTCAGAGGCCGGAGGCAAGTACATGATCGGGATGTCTCCCATCTCGTTCTTGGAGGAGCAAGAGCGCGTCGACTTGCTGACGTTGCGCTACACGCTCGTGCAAACGGTTGCTGCGCTCGCTCCTCAACTGCAAGTGAATCCGCGCGTGTGGGCAAGCTACGTCCTGATCGCGTTCGCCAAACTGTCAGAGGATCTCGTGCTGCGACTTGTCTCCACGATCCCGGAGAAGCCGACAGCCGGAGCCGGTCCAGGGTTCGAATCGCTGGACAAGGAAACGCGCGCTGCCATCTTGGATCATGCTGGCCACGCCGCCAAAGGATTCACGAGCATGTCCAAGGAAGAGGTGCAAGCAATCGCGAAAGCAGTGCACACCTCGCCTCAGCTACGTGCTCTGATTGCGAACTTCGCAGAGCTGAACGAAGAGGCTCAAACCCGTACAGCAAGGCAGCAGACTGATTCGTCGCTTTTGCCTGTGGTCGGTGCGACGTACACCGAAGTGGACGCCCAGCGGATCGAGCTGAACGAAGACATCGCTGTACTCAAGAAACAACCCACTACCCGTCTTGACGAGTCCAAGAAGGGCGGTGAGTCCCGCCTCGCGGCAACCGCGCGAAGTTCCAAGTGAGACAACATGAAGATCAAGGTGCACGGCAACCACTGCCACAAGAGAGGGCGTGTCTTCGCCCGCGTGATTGACAAGACCGCCGCAGCCACAGGTCTCGACGACGCGACCATCCTTCGCGTCTCCAGCTACTTGTGGGAGTACATCGCTGACGAGGTCGCAGGTGGTCAGGTCATCACGATTCCTGGCTTCGGCGCGTTCGGCGCTTGGCGTGACGACCGGTGGCGTACGAAACGACCGGTGCTGCCGAAGTTCGAACCTGCGCGTCACTTCTCGTCTCTCGTGCGCTACGCCGTGATCAACCCTTCCGTGTCGAAGAAGGTGATGCGCAAGTACGCGACGAATCACCACGGCGTGTACACCGCTCGTCGCCCTGCGGACGTGATGAGCAGTCTGCGCGCTGACATCGCCCGGCAAATGAATGAAGACTGAACGCGAGTCTGTGCAGGCTGAGTATGACGATCTCTTCGTCTACGCGCCGTCGTACGTGCTGTATGAGCGGCGCTGTGCGGCTGGCGCGTTGGACGAAGGCAAGTCCGTCGGTACGTCTCCCGAAGTCGATCTGGTCTTCTTGGACAAGGACCAGACGATGGACGCGTTCTTGCGGCCGGAGGCGTTCGCGCAGCGCAGGAAGACAGGAGCGTCTGTTGGTCGTCGCGCGTTCGACAAGCTCAAGGAGCAAGTCGAGAACGACTTGTTGCGCATCGTCACTGCGCACGACAGCGGCAAGACTTGGGACACGGATTTCCGTCGCGAAGCTACGGCGGTCATGCGTCGCGCTTGGAAGGAAGCGTTCATTCTGGGCGTGCGTGCGAGCGGTATTGTTGGGCGAGGAAAAGGGAAGGCTGGCGCGTACGCCTTTGACTTCAAGCCCGAAGACGAGCGCTGGTTGAAGTCGGCTGTTGCGCACGAACTACGCTTCTTCAACAAGTTCCTGACGGCGGTAACTGAGCAGTCTTACAAGATGCCGTTACCTCGCCGCGTGCGCATGTACGTCTCGGCGCTCGACAGCTTCTATGACAACGCGCGCGTGCTCGGGATGCCGACGACGTCCGCGTTTTGGTGGACAGGCCCGAAGGACAAGAGAACGTGCGCGAGCTGTGAGTACATGCGCGCGCACTCACCATTTCACAAGAAGACGCTGCCTACGGTTCCGCGTTCAGGCGCGACGATCTGCTTGACCAACTGTCGCGACCGCTTGCTCGTCCGCATCGTTGGTGCGGACAAGGCACTCTCGATCTTGAACGAGTCCAAGTTCACGAGGGAGCAGCACGTCAAGAACCTCGCAGCTATCAAGAAGTTGCGATCGATCCCGGCTAGAATGCAGCCGTAACCAACTCGCATTTCAAGTCTCGCGCTACAGTCGAGCGCAGGTGCACCATGAGTAACCAAGGCATTCCCGACCCGCGTCATCCGAAGACCACTCCGGCCCCTACGCCGAAGCGGGGCGCGATCGTGGAAGACGAGACTCTCGTCGGTCAGACGGACGGTTCGGTGCGCACGAAGGAACCGGACGGGAAAGTGGCCGAAGGCGCGACGGACGATCGCGAGAACAGGTAACACGGCAGACGCCGGGCACATCGAAGTGGCAGCACACAAGAAAGCGACGAAGAGAGCAACTGAACTGAAATCCTCGATTGGCAATGTTCGTCTGGTCAACGCCGACGACGAACTGAACCGCGTCACGACCAAGAGCGGCTTGCGTCAGTTACGCGACGCGGCCAAGGTGCTCACCGAGGCGGCGGACACACTGGAGCAATCCTCCAGCGAGTTTGATCCGTCGTCGTCGCAGGTCACACAAGCCGAACTCAGGATCGCCTACACACTCGGCCAGGCCGAACGCAGTATCGGTCAAGCGCTCAAGCGGTTCGATGCGAACCTCGTGCAGTTGCATGAGCGCGTTCAACAGGCGACCGAAGCCCGCGCGGAAGGCGATGACGTGGACGACCCGCCGATCGAGGCAGGGGACTACACCGTTGTGTTCAAGCAGACTGCCGGACGCTCCACACTCTCGTGGAAAGAAGTGGCAAAGTCGCTGTGGCGCAAGCTGAACAACAAGAAGCCTGGACCGGTGAAGTCTGCGAAGGACGACCCTGCGGAGAAGTGGGCCGAGGGGCAAGCGAAGGCTGCTCCGAAGAGCGCACCTGGCTTGTCTGTGACTGTCGAACTGCGAAGCTGATGGCCAAGCGCACTAGACGCAAGCCGGGGCTGTGGCATGGTCCGCGCCGGGTCGAGATCGAAGAGGTCTCGGCTCGGCACAAGAAGCGTTGCACTCAATGCTCAGACGAGATCCCGGTGCGACGCTTGAAGATTGTCGACGGTGTCGCACGGTCTGCCAAGACGAGTGTCTTGTGCAAGAGCTGCGGCGTGCGTTGGCTCCGCGAGCGCGCATCTGAGAACGAACGAGCGATCGACTACCTGAAACGAGGAGAGGGTTCCATCCGTGGCTGAGATCGAGATGACGCAGGTTGTCGCGCACGTGCGCTTCGTCGACACGATGCCTTGGTACGGCAGAGTGCTGGCGTTCTTGGCGTGGCGCGTCCAGCGCCACATTTACTTCGCGGTGGCACTCGTGTTGACGATGCTGCCTTTCACTGCCGTGCTGCCGATTGCTTTGGCGGTCGTGCTCGCGGTGATGGCTTGGATGTGGTTCTTGTTTGTAGACTACGCCCAACGCAAGCAGATCAATCCTTGGACGACTGTCACCAAGGTCACCATCGTCGCTCCGCGCGCGTAAGCATCGTGAACCAGCTTGTGGCGATTCAGGGAGAGGACGGGCAGATTCTCGTGACGCGTGTCCGTGGCGGGTTCATCGTGAACATCACGCCCGCGTGTCCCACGTACACGGCTGAGGATCCGCACGAGCTGTACACCCTCGTGGCTGAATGGGTCGGGTCTGCTTACCAGAGGAACAGACCTGAAACGACGCCCGAGCGCGCCTCGTGTCCGACGGGTTCGCAGTTCGCGGTCGTCAAGGTGCGACGCAAGCGTTTCGAGACAATGGACAACTGCGCCGTGTCGATGCTCTGCACGGCGGTGACTCCTGTCTCCCGAGGCCCGCGCCAGTTCATCGAGTGGACGCCGATTGGCGTCATGGGTGCTCTGGATGCGTGGGTCTCGCGCGCGGTCGACTACGGTGAGCCGTCGCTGTGTCTCGACCCGCACATGATCATCGAACAGCCCGGAGCGTTCATGGTCCGGGTGGAGCGCAGTGAAGGTGACTGGATTGTCGAATCGATGATCCCGACTGTCTATCTCAAGCAGGCTCTGTCCGAGCCTACCGTCATCGCGTACGTGGACGACATCATGCAGCACGCTACGGATGGAGTTTTCCTCGCACGCATGCTCAGTCCGGTCACAGTCGCGCTTGGACCCAAGGTCGAAGAATAACAATGGGAAAACTCATCACAGGCGACGTCTCGGCCCAAGCAGGAGCCGCAACCGCAGCGATCAACAAAGGGGTCGACTACTTCCTGCGTGAAGTGCCGCACCTTCGTCAGCGCGTCATCGGCGAACGTATCGAAACAGCGGTGCTGATCGAGTACATGGTCGAGGCAGACTCGCAGCTTCCGCCGTCGTTGAACGGACACGTCTATTGGGGTCAGGGCATGCTGCGCGCGGAAACTCCGTTCGGTGTGCACGAAGAGAAGTACATGTTCCCGGTGCCCGCAGCCACGCTCGAAACAGCATGGGCGCACTTCGACGCCGCGCACGAAGAGTCGAAGCCCGCGCAGATGGCCTCGTTCCGCGAACGCATGATCGCTCTGGTACGTCAACAGGCGGCGTCCACGCAGCCGGGCATCCAGGTGGTGCAAAACCAGGCGGAAGCAAGCAGGATTCTTCGACCTGGCGGCTGACCAGGGACACGGTGTCCGTGGTCGGTGTGAGAGGCTGGCGGCGAGTGTCCGGTAGCGGGTATCTTCATGCACCCGTTCCGTTGGCCAGTAGCCATGCCGATCACACTTCGCTCTCGTAAGGACGCTCTCCAGCTTTCGCGATCGTTCAACCAGGCTGCCAACGTCGATGCTGCCGCGCGACTGTTGGAGACGTTGCAGACGTTCGAAGCCGCAGGCGGCACGCAAGACACCTACGTCAGCGCCGTGATCGAGGCGGCGGCGTCCGTGGCACGGTTGGATCGAGACGACGTACGCGCATTCGCCAAGTACTTCGTCGGCCAGACATCGAAGATCGCGCAGTCACGAGCCGGGCTCGCAGCGATCATGTTCGAGGCGTTCGTGCTGACGGAGGGTGGGAATCTGCGTCAGCAGTTCGTCGAGACGGTGGTCGAAGCGAAGTCCGATACGTTCCTCGCTGTGTTCCGAGGTCCGCTTGCGGAGCAGGAGCGTGCACGTGTGCTTTCGGCCACGTCCGAGTTCGCACGTCTCAAGTCGCTCGTCGATGCAGGAGCGATCAGCTACGACTTGGCAGAGGTCATGGAGTTCACGGTCTTCGAAGGCACGCCGACGTTGAAGGCGAACGCTGCGCAGATCCTGCCCAAGACGACGGTCAACCAGCATGACGGGACGACGATCAGCACTCGTGCTGTGTCGCTCTCGCTTCCGGCGAATCGTGCCGCCTACGAGGCTGAGGTGGAGCGTGGCGGTGTGTCGAACGCCTGTATGGCTTTTCTGATCGCCGAGGGTTTGGCAGAGCCGTACGGGCAGACCGAAGAAGGCAGCCCGATCGTTGTCGACACGAACGGGTACAAATGGTGCAGCGCACAAGGCGCGGCGTGGGTGCCGCTGCTTGCGGAAGAGGACGACGAAGAGGACGACGAAGAGACCGACGGAGAAGAGGACGAAGAGGAAGTCGCTGACGAGGACGAGGCTGTCGAAGAAGAGTTCGTACCTGACGATTCGCGTGAAGAGGTCAACACTCACGCGATCGTCGAGGACTACAGCGACTCAGGCGCACTCCGATCGCGGTTCGGCACGTGGGCTGTCTTCGAGTCCGCCTTGTCCGATGGCGAAGTGTCGACGATCGTCACCGCTCGCAGTGCTGCTTGGGCGGTGAGCGCTCCGTTGCGTGCTGTGCGTGATTTGGTGGAGAGCATGGCAAGCAAGTACATCGACTTGCCCGCCGAAGGCGATCTGATGATCGAAGCGATGCTCGCTGAGTTCGCGGACGACCACGGCGTGAAGTGCGAGAACGAAGCTGATGTTCGTTCCTTGGTCGAAGCGAAGCAAGCGAACGGGCCGACACGAGAAGATCGAGACTACGCGGTTCGACAAGGACTCGCGGTGTCCGACATCGGCGCGCACTTTCAAGAAGCGAACAACACGGTCGAAAGCGTCGAGTTTGTGGAGCGCGCAGGAGGCAACGCACTCCAGGTCGCTTTCGACGCCGGAGCTGGTTATGCGGGTGTCGTCGAACTTGAACCCTTCGATGAAGCCGGGCGTCCACTGTCGAACACGCTGTGCGCGGTCTTGCGAGAAGCGGACGAGGCTCCTCGTCGACTGTGGTTGAACCAAGCCGGGTCCTTGTCCGAAGTGACGAGCGGGGTGCTCGGCTTCTTGGGTTCCGTTTGCACTCTCAGTGAAGCTGACGAGAAGGACGCGGCAGACGACGAAGAAGAGGAGCCCGCGACCGCGAAGAAGGAGCCCGTTGCTGCGGGAAAGTAGTCGGCTCGGGCGCTGCGAAAGTCGCGCCGCCCGAGCCTGCGTTCGAGAAGCCCGAACCGACCGACCGGATGGACGATCCGGCGTTCTATCGTGATGACTTGCAGGCTTACTATGACGGGCAGCTCGCACAGGAGCGCTCGCCGAAAGAGGCGCTTGCAGCGACGCGCAAACGGTTCAAGGCAAAGGGCATCGAGGTCACGCCTACCGGAGAAGTACGCGCTCCAGGAGTCACGGACAACCCGGACCCCCCGAGCGCGCCCACGCCGCCGCCTGCTCCGTTGCAACCTCTTCCTGGAGAAGAGAAGGAAGCCGAACCCGAGCCTCAATCGCAGATCGGAGGGCAAGGCGGCAAAGACGAGGCTCTCGACACCGAGTGGTTGAACTACCTCGACGAAACAAACCACTCGATCGGCGACTTCGAAGACTGGCTCGTGGACACGGAGCTTGCGACACGCCAACGCGTCGCACGCTGGAGCTGTCCAGATTCGCCACTTCCGTCTTTGTTGGAAGCTGTGAAGCGCTCAGCGGCGGTGGCCGAGGACCCGGTCACGTACGCGAAGTTCAAACGTCTGTCGACGATGAGCGCGCGTCAGTTGCGTGAGCACTTGGCCTCGCCTCGATTGGCGGAGTTGTTCGAGCGTACGCGTAGTTCCAAGCTCGCTGGTCTGCGCTCTGCGACACAGCTTGGCCGTGGCGTGTTGCGCCTGCGCGCTGTGCCGGTGTCTGAGTGGAGCGATAGCGATTGGCTCAAGTGTCGCGCAGTAGTGCACTTGATCGAACGCC